>ORJL010160910.1_pt1 | contig 95747 bp, 79 predicted proteins | sample 1779941 | NCBI WGS metagenome assembly ORJL01 (sample SAMEA104232317, study PRJEB22302) | groundwater metagenome | biome: forest; feature: aquifer; material: groundwater | place: USA | collected 2011-08-07 | depth 5.8 m | reverse complement strand
TCGATCTGGAGCAACTCCAGCCCTAGTTGTCTCCGGTTTAAGCCGAAGAGGCAGCCCGTAGGGGAAGCTCTAGAGCTTCCCCTACGGGCTGCCTCTTCGGCTTAAACCGGAGACAACTAGGGCTGGAGTTGCTCCAGATCGAATTTGAAGTCTTCGATGACGACGTTGGCCAGGAGACGATGGCACATCTCGCGCACCTTCTTCTCAGCGTTGTCCCGGTCCGTCTCGTTGATCTTGACTTCCAGGTACTTGCCGGCGCGTACGCTATCTACAGAGGAATATCCCATAGAGCGCAAGCCCCCGGCAATAGCGAGACCTTGAGGGTCGTTGACAGACGGTTTGAGAGTGACATAGACGCGAGCCAAGAACATCTAAACGCCTTCCTCCAGGGACTTTCCCGTCAGCCGCTGGTAAATGTCCCGGTACTTTTGAGAGGTCTTCTCGATTATGTCAGCAGGAAGCTCGGGTGCAGGAGGCTCCCGGTCCCAGCCGCTCTGAGTGAGCCAGTCACGTACGAACTGCTTGTCGAAGCTTGGCTGCGACCGGCCGGGTTGGTAAAGGTCGGCGGGCCAGAATCGGCTGCTATCCGGAGTGAGCAGCTCATCAATCAAAATCACTTTCCCGTCCAGCAGGCCGAACTCCATCTTGGTATCGGCGATAATAATGCCACGGCTACGTGCATAGGCATCGGCGTGAGAGTACACTGCCAGCGACTTTTCACGCAGCTCCTCCGCCAGTGAACGTCCAACTATAGCTGACATCTCCTCGAAGCTGATGTTAATATCGTGTCCTTCGGCAGCCTTTCCGGCAGGCGTGAAGATAGGCTCACTAAGTTGCTGGCTCTCGACGAGTCCGGAAGGAAGGGTATGTCCGCAGACAGTCCGCTGCTCCTGGTACTCAGCCCACGCCGAGCCGGCGAGGTAACCTCGTACGACACACTCTATGTCTATCCGCTCCGCCTTGCGAACAACCATGGCCCGCCCTTCCAGCTGCGCCAGCCCCGGAGAATCCCCCAGGAGCCTGCGCCCTTCACCCTCTATCCAGGCCCGGTCCACCACGTGGATCAGATGGTTAGGGAGCAGGTTGGCCGTCCTCTGGAACCAGAAGGCCGAAAGTTGTGTCAGCACCCGTCCCTTGCCCGGAATGCCGCTCGGCAATATAGCATCAAAGGCGGAGACGCGGTCGGTGGCAACCATCAGCAACCGGTCGCCCAGATCATAATTGTCCCGCACCTTGCCGCGCAGCAAAAGATTGGGGAGGTCGGTTTGTAAGACAATATCAGTCATAGACTCGGTCCTTTTACTCCCCGATTAACCCAACTCTCACGAATGTCTCGTCAACATGCTTGACATAATAGTTGTAGTCGAAGAGCGCCTTCAAGTCTTCCGGTGGCAGGTTCTGCGTGACCTCCGGGTCACCGAGCAGAAGCGACAGAAAGTCGACACCCTCCTGCCAGGAGCGCATGGCATGACCCTGGACCAGCCGGTAGGCCACCTGGCGGGACAGGCCCTTACCGACAAGCGCCAGCAAGAGCCTCTGAGAAAAGACCAGACCTCGCGTCAGTTCCAGGTTCTGTCGCATGCGTTCCGGGAAGACCAGAAGCTTGTCCATGACGAACGTGGAGATACGGAGCATATAATCCAGCAGCGTGGTGCTGTCCGGGATGATAATCCGCTCAGTAGAGGAATGGGAAATATCCCGCTCATGCCAGAGAGCCATGTTCTCCATGGCCGTCTGGGAGTAGCCACGCAATAGCCGGGCCTGTCCGCAGATGCGTTCGCACAACTCCGGATTCCGCTTGTGTGGCATAGCTGACGACCCGGTCTGGCCCTCCTCGAAAGGTTCTTCTACCTCACGCACTTCGGTGCGCTGGAGGCCGCGAACTTCGGTGGCGAACTTCTCCAGCGACCCGCCGATGATAGCCATGGTCGTGACGTATTGAGCGTGCCGGTCTCGCTGAAGGACCTGGTTCGAGATGGGCGCTGCCGCCAGGCCCAGCCTGGAGCAGGCATGCTCTTCAACCTGGGGAGGAACGGTCGCGTAGGTGCCGACCGCACCTGAAATCTTGCCAACAGACACCACCCGGCGCGCCTCTTGAAGCCGCGAGGCGTTACGACGCATCTCCTCCACCCATATCGCCAGCTTCAGGCCGAAGGTAGTCGGCTCGGCATGTACACCGTGCGTGCGTCCGATCATCAGTGTGTTCTTGTGTTCGAGTGCCTGGCGCTCCAGGACACTAATCAGGGCAGCGATATCGTCGGCCAGGACATCAGCAGCTTCCACCATCTGGATGCTCAGGGCGGTGTCCATCACATCAGACGAGGTGAGGCCATAATGGAGAAACCGTCCCTCCGGCCCCAGGCTCTCAGTGACCGCACCGACAAACGCTGTCATGTCGTGATGAGTCTGCTTGAAAATCTCGGCCATACGCTGATGGTCGAGACGGGCCCCCTGCAACCTGGCCAGGTCTTCGGGCGGCACGACACCGAGCCGCGCCCAGCCCTCAGAGGCAGCCAGTTCCACCCGGAGCCAGATGTCGAACTTATGGGCATCGCTCCAGATGGCGGCCATCTGGGGATGAGAATAGCGTTCAATCATGAGCTGTTCTCTCAGCCTGCAGCCAGGCGGTCCTTGTGAGCCTGGTAGGCCTGACGTATCGCTTCGTGCTTCAAGCCCAGAATTGCGGCGGCCAGGTAGGCAGCGTTCTTGGCGCCCTGGATACCCACTGCCGCAACCGGGACACCTGCAGGCATTTGGACAATGGAGTACAGGGCGTCCACACCCTTAAGCTCGCCCGCGACCAGCGGAACGCCGATAACCGGGAGCGTAGTCCACCCAGCCAGCACTCCCGGCAGGTGGGCGGCTCCGCCGGCGCCGGCAATAATTACCTCCAGACCCCGCTCGCGGGCCGTCTTTCCATACTCGCGCACTTTCTCCGGGGCGCGGTGAGCGGACATTACGCTTACCTCGTAATCTACGCCGAGGTCTTTCAGCACATCCAGCGCGCCCTGCATTGCCGGCATATCGGACTGGCTGCCCATAATAACGCCGACCAGTGGCACGCTACACCGTCAGTCCGAGAATTCGCTGGGCGTTCTTGTAAAAGACCTTCTCCAGGATCTCCGGCTTGTAGCCTTCGCTCTCCCAGTCTTGAAGCAGCCGCTTGTGCGAAAGCAGGGGGTAATCAGACCCGAACATAATCCGGTCCTGGAGACGCCCCTTGACCTCTCGCTTGAGGGACTCCGTGAAGTACTTGGGAGACCAACCGGAGAGCTCCATGAAGACGTTGGTCTTGTGCACCGCGATGGCGATCATCTCCTCCTGCCAGGGCCAGGAAGGATGACAGGCGATAATCTTGAGATCTGGAAAATCGGCCGCTACGTCATCGATGTAAGGGATAGGCTTGGTGTATTTCAGGCGGATACCCATGCCGCCTGGCATACCTCCGCCGAGACCGGTAGTACCCGTGTGGAACTGCACCGGACAGCCAAGCTCAACGCACTTTTCGTAAATGGGGTAGACCATGGGATCGTTAGGGAAGAACTCCTGAGCGGCCTGCTGGAACTTGACACCGATCATGCCCAGGCCCTTGACGGCACGCTCCACTTCCTCAATCGCTGATTTCTTCTTCCAGGGGTCGACGACGGCCCATGCCCCGAGGAAAACATCGGAGTGCTCTTCAGCCATGCGAGCAACGACCTCATTCGGGACCTTCGGATGGCCGGTGCCGGCCTCAGCATCCCAGGCGATGATAAGCCCCTTAACATCCGCATCGCGAAAGTCCTGGGCCATCTCAGCCGGAGTCTTTACCTGGAACTTGTAGCCGTAGTTCCTTTCCAGGGCGTCCTGGTACTTCTTGGTGCTCTCGTACCATTCCTTTGTAGATATATGGGCGTGTACGTCAATTGCTTTCATCTTCCCTCTCTAATAGCTCAAGCCGCCACTTCTCTTGCGGCAATGTCCTTTCGGTAATGGGCGCCCTGGAACCGGATGCGGGGCACGTTGCGATAGACCTTCTCCCGGGCAACAAGCATATTCTGGCCCCTGGCCACCACCGTGGCCACCCGCCCTCCGCTGGTAAGCCATAGCCCAGAAGCCTGCCCGGTCCCGGCGTGGAAGGCCTCGACCCCATTCTCCAGGGAGTCCAGGCCGGAAATTGGGTAACCGGTGGCGTAGGATTCCGGATAGCCCTGAGACGCTATAACAACTCCCACGCAGGCATCCTTGCTCCATTCCACCTTTACCTGCTTTAAAGTCTGCATATATATCGAGCGGAGCACCAGGGCCAGGTCCGTCTCCAATAAGGGCATAATGACCTGCGTCTCAGGATCGCCGAATCGGCAATTGAATTCAAGGACCTTGAGCCCCTGTGACGTCACCATGAGCCCCGCATAGAGTATGCCCTGATAGGGGCGCCCCTCGGCCGCCAGCCCCCTGACCGCCGGCTCCAGGACGCGTACCCTTGCCTCTTCCATCATCTCGGGCGTGAAGAAAGACGGTGGGCAATAAGAGCCCATTCCTCCGGTATTGGGGCCCTGGTCGAAGTCCTGCGCCCGCTTATAGTCACACACGGGAAGCATGGGCACGACCGTGATACCATCGGTAAAGGCCATGAGGCTCACCTCGCGGCCCTCCAGGAATTCCTCGATGATTACCCGCTCGCCGGCGTCGCCATATGCACGCTCTACCATGATGCGGTAGAGCGCCCCGAGCGCCTCGGGAATCGTTTGTGCAACTACGACACCCTTGCCCGCAGCGAGTCCATCGGCCTTAACGACCAGAGGGGGGTCCTGCTGCTCTATGTAAGCGCGGGCATCTTTGTAATTGGTAAAAGTGCATCCCTGTGCCGTGGGAATGCCGTACTTCTCCATCAGCGCCTTGGCAAACACCTTGCTAGACTCGATCTCCGCAGCCGCCTTCGTTGGCCCCATAATGGGAATACGCTGCTCGTCAAAGTAATCTACTATCCCCCTGGCCAGCGGCTCTTCCGGACCGACTATCACCAGGTCCATGTGGTGAGCCGCAACCGCCAGCGCCTCAAGATCAGTTGGCTTGATATCCAGGTTCTGGGCTATTAGCGCAGTGCCTCCGTTGCCAGGCGCCACTGACAGTTCCTTCACTCTGGGACTCTGCCTCAGCTTCCAGGCAATAGCGTGCTCTCGCGCTCCGGACCCGATGACGAGTACTCTCATGGGTGTTCGCCTTTCAGAAGGTAGGAGTTAAGCCGTTGCGCAGTGCCAACGGGACGATTGTCCGAATCTCATTCCCATTCGATCGTGCCGGGAGGCTTGCTGGTAATGTCGTACACGACGCGGTTGATCCCAGGCACCTCGTTGATGATTCGATTGGAAATACGGGCAAGCAGGTCGTAGGGCAAGCGCGCCCAGTCCGCAGTCATAGCGTCTTCGCTGGTCACCACACGTAGCGCAACGACGTTGCTATATGTCCGGGCATCACCCATGACACCCACCGTGCGTAGCGGAGTCAGAATAGCGAAGCTCTGCCAGACCTGCCCGTACTGCTTGGCCTTCTTCATTTCATTTATTACCACCGAGTCAGCGTCCCGGAGCAGGCTAAGCCTTTCCACTGTTACCTCGCCGATCACCCGGATAGCCAGTCCCGGCCCGGGGAAAGGCTGTCTCCAAACCATCTCATCCGGCAGACCAAGGGGCATTCCGACCTCTCTGGCCTAGACCTTGAAGCGGTCCCGCAGCGGTTCGATAAGGGTAAAGTTTAGCTGACGCGGTAGGCCTCCCACATTGTGGTGAGTCTTGATCTTGGCCGCAGCCTTATTCTCCGGGGTAACGCTCTCGATGACATCAGGGTAAAGTGTACCTTGAGCCAGGAAGTCAACCTTCCCCAGCCGCCTGGCCTCTTCCTCGAACACCCGGATAAACTCCTCGCCTATTGCCTTTCGCTTGGTCTCCGGGTCTACGACGCCTTCCAGACGCCTCAGAAACCGCTCTGAGGCATCCACGTAGAGAACATTCATATGGAGGTGGCGTTGGAAGATACGCAACGTACGCTCTGCCTCTTCTTTCCGCAGAAGGCCGTTGTTCACGAAGATGCACGTTAGTTGGTCCCCTATCGCCTTGTGGATCAGGGTAGCCGCAACCGACGAGTCCACCCCCCCGGAAAGGGCGCATATCACCCGCCCAGTATCTACCTGGCGCCTGATGCGGCTGACACTCTCTTGGATAAAGCTAGAGGCTGTCCAGCTCCCTTCGCAGCCGCAGACGTTGTACAGGAAATTCCGCAGGATCTCCTTACCCTGAGGTGTATGCGCCACCTCGGGATGAAACTGAATACCGATCATCCCTTCGTCACTACCCATAGCGGCGACGGGAGCATTCTCAGTATAGGCAAGTGTGCGGAAGCCTGGAGGTAGTTCAACTATCTGGTCACCGTGGCTCATCCACACGTTCAACGAGGCCGGCAGACTGCGAAACAGGGGTGAATCATCGCTCTGATGCAGGATAGCATGTCCGTATTCCCGTCTGGACGCTCCGCCTACCTTGCCTCCCATCTGATGTGCGAGCAGCTGCATGCCGTAGCAGATGCCGAGGACTGGCAACCGGCTCTCAAACACATAGGACGGAGCCATGGGCGCCCCATCATCGTAGACGCTGGACGGCCCACCGGACAGGATGAATCCCTTTGGATTGAGCTGGGCCACCCGCTCCCAGGGTGCATCAAAGGGAACAAGCTCGCAATAGACCTTGCATTCCCTGACCCTACGAGCGATGAGCTGGCTATACTGGGAGCCAAAGTCCAGGATGACTACAGCCTCCCTGCCACCCGCGGCCACCGCTCCCTCGGGAACGGGCAACTGGCCCTGTTTCTCCCTGGCAATCTCCAGGTATGCGGAGACTTCCAGGTCGCCGCTCGTAGCTACCCGGTGGGTAGATTCGTCCATCGGTTCTTCTTTGAATGACATGATAAATCGACTCGAGGTTTTTCCTGTGGCCCGCCGAGATGTGTCCTCGACCCAAGCTTACCACTGTGCTATACTAGCGTCAAGGGTAATGGGGACAGCGCGTTTAGTTCCGGCCGATGAGGCCTCCCTCACCCTGGCGCTGGACCACCTCCGGTCAGGGGAGCCACTAGTTTTCCCAACTGATACTGTGTACGGACTGGGAGCTCACTGCGCGATAGAAGTAGCTGTGCTCAGGCTCTATGAGATTAAGAACCGCTCATTGGACAAGCCCATCCCACTCCTTCTGGCTGACCCGGAAGACATCACCAGCGTGGCCAGGGAAGTCCCCGATATCGCAGAGGAATTGATATCCCGCTTCTTCCCCGGCGGACTGACGCTGGTGTTGCGCAAAGCGGAGTCCGTCCCTCACTGGGTGACCTCCGGCGAAGACAGCGTTGCGGTACGAGTGCCCGATCACCCATTTGCCCGCTCCCTTATACGGGCTCTGGGAGCGCCCCTGGCTACCACCAGCGCCAACCTGGCCGGTCAGCCCGCCCCAATCGTAGCGCAAGATGCGATTGCCCAGCTAGGAGACGCCGTCCGGCTGGTATTGGATGGGGGGCCCTGCCCCAACGCTCAAGAGTCCACTGTGCTTGACATCACCGGGCCAACACCGGTGTTGCTGAGACGCGGCGCTATTCCTCTAGAGGCCTTGGAGGCCGTTTGTGGCAACATACGGGATATGATAAAATGACGGGTCAGTTGAGGTATATGAATGCGCATTGCCATCGGTAGCGACCATGCTGGATGGAAACTCAAGCAAGAAATCATAACATTCCTAACCGCTTCCGGCCATTCTTATCAGGATGCTGGCTGTTTTAGCGAGGATTCTTGCGATTATCCTGATATCGGCCGAAACGTAGCTGAACTGGTGTCTAACGGACCCTTCGAGAGAGGCATCTTGCTGTGCCACACGGGGAACGGCATGTGCATGACCGCCAACAAGGTCCCAGGCATACGGGCTGCACTCTGCCACGACTTGCGCACCACGCAACTCGCCCGGGAACATAACGATGCCAACGTACTCTGTATGGGCCAGGGATTTGTAGATCAGACACTGGCCAAAGCTATGGTTCATGCCTTCCTGACTATCCCCTTCGCCGGTGAGAGGCACGCTCGGCGCATGTCCAAGGTCATGGAACTCGATGGTCTCCGAAAGGATACCAGAGGAGAATAATGGGCGAATATCTCGACAAGATACAGAAGCCCGCCGATCTCCGGCCGTTGACCCCCTCCCAGCGTGAAAGGCTGGCAGCTGAGATAAGAGAAGAGCTAGTTTCAACAGTAACCCAGACCGGTGGCCACCTTGCCTCCAACCTGGGAGCCGTTGAGCTGACTATCGCCCTCCATAGTGTTTTTAACAGCCCTCGGGACAAGTTCGTCTGGGACGTCGGCCACCAGGCGTACGTCCACAAGCTACTTACCGGGCGCCTGGAGCGCTTTTCCACACTGCGCCAGTTTGGTGGACTCTCCGGATTCCCTGATCCCGAGGAAAGCCCCCACGACGCTTTCGTGGCTGGTCATGCTGGCAACTCTGTTTCCGCCGCTCTGGGTATGGCCGTCGCCAGGGACCTGTCCGGTGAGAATTATCACGTCCTGGCCATTATCGGTGACGGCGCCATGACCGCCGGGATGGTGATGGAGGCAATCAACCAGGCCGGGCACATGGGCACCCGGCTGATTGTAGTCCTGAACGATAACCAGATGTCCATCTCTCCAAACGTTGGCGCAATATCCAGCTCCTTGAACCGCCTGCGACTCGACCAACGCTACCATCGTGCCAAGGAGGATGCCGAGCACCTGCTCGAAAAGGTACCTCTTGGCACCCAGGTCCTCGAGGCCGGGAGGAAATTCAAGAAGGGCTTCAAGGGTCTGGTAATCCCAACAATGATCTGGGAAGAGCTGGGCTTTACCTATATGGGTCCCGTGGACGGCCACAATATAGAAGACCTCAGGCAGGCATTCATTCAGGCCAAAGAATACCGTTCTAAGCCAACTTTCATACATGTGATGACCCGAAAGGGTAAGGGCTATGGCCCGGCCGAGGACGACGCCGTCGGCTTTCACGGGGTTGCACCGAGTAACGGTGAGACGAGCCGAGCCCCAACATATACCAGGGTCTTCGGGGAGACAATAGTGCGAATTGCCCGGGAAAACCCCCGGGTGGTTGCTATTACAGCCGCCATGCAAGACGGAACGGGCTTAAGCGCCATGGCAAAGGAAATGCCGAAACGCCTATTTGATGTGGGTATCTGCGAGCAGCACGCCGTTACCTTCGCCGCCGGACTGGCATCCCAGGGCTTCGTCCCCGTACTTGCGATATACTCCACCTTCCTCCAAAGGGCCTATGACCAGGTACTTCACGATGTCTGCATTCAGGGACTCCCGGTAGTCTTTGCAATGGACCGCAGTGGTATAACAGGAGAAGACGGGAAGACCCATCAGGGGCTGTTCGACCTATCATATCTGCGCAATCTCCCTAGATTGACTATTGCCAGCCCTAAGGACGAGAACGAGCTTCAACACCTGCTATACACCGCAGTCATGTCTGGAGGCCCCATGGCGGTGCGCTACCCCCGGGGCGCGGCCCTGGGCGTATCTCGAGATTCGAATCTCCGCCGGCTCACGATTGGCCGCGGCGAATTGTTGCAGGATGGCTCCGATCTGGCGATTGTTGCCATCGGTGCTTCCGTACATGAGGCGATACTCGCCTCGCAGGAATTATCGTCCAGAGGAATCAACTGTGCAGTGGCTAACGCCCGCTTCATCAAGCCTCTGGACAATGAGCTTATTCTGGACCTAGCGCGACGCACGGGCATTATCCTGACCGTAGAAGAAAATGTACTGGCCGGCGGGTTTGGCAGCGCCGTTCTGGAGCTTCTGGCCCAAGAACGGCTGGAAGATGTCCGGGTAGGGCGCCTGGGCATCCCGGATGTCTTCGTAGAACATGGTTCGCCGAGTCAACTGCGTGTCAAGTACGGACTGGACGCCGCCGGTATTGCCAAAGCAGCGATGGAATTGCTCAAGACCGGCCCAGGTCTGCCTGTCGCTGCCTCCGTAGACTAGCCTCGATGAGCGATCCTCCTATCAGCCAGCGCAAGCTGGACCATCTCAGGGTGTCCCTTGAGGAAGACGTCCAGTCAAAGGAGATCGGCGCCGGCTTCAACCGTTACTCTTTCATCCACAACGCTCTCCCCGAGATGAACCTGACAGACGTAGACCTTTCTGTAACCGCTTTGGGGAAGAAGCTCCGTGCACCATTGATCATCTCGTCTATGACAGGAGGCACCGAACCGGCCTGGGGTATCAACCGCAACCTGGCGGAAGCTGCGCAGTCGGTGGGCATCGGACTGGCGCTTGGAAGTGAGCGAGCCGCTATCGAGCATCCATCACTGGTCTACACCTACCGCGTGCGTGATCTGGCCCCTGACGTGCTCCTGCTGGCTAACCTTGGAGCTATTCAGCTCAACAACGGTTTTGGACCGAAGGAGTGCATAAAGGCTGTTGAGAACATGGATGCGGATGGCCTCGTGCTGCACCTCAATCCCCTTCAGGAGTGCCTGCAGGGTGGCGGGAATACGAACTTTAGAGGGCTGCTTTCCAAAATATCCGAGCTGGCCCGGGTCCTGCCCGTACCGATTATGGTCAAGGAAGTGGGTTGGGGGATTTCCTACAACGTAGCACAGAGGCTGATCGAGGCAGGGGTGAAGGCCATCGATACAGCCGGCGCCGGTGGGACGAGCTGGAGCGAGGTTGAAAAACACCTGGCCAGCGGCGAAGTCCAGCGGACCATTGCCGAGGATTTCGCTACCTGGGGAATCCCAACGGTCGACTCAATCCTGGCGTGCCGCAGGGCCGCTCCAGATACGCTGATTGTAGGCAGTGGCGGTATCCGGACTGGAATAGATGCGGCCAAGGCCATCGCCCTCGGCGCGGACATGGTCGGCATGGGACGCCCGCTGTTGCGTCCAGCCACTGTTTCAGGCTCTGCGGTCGAGGAGCGGGTCCGGCGCTTTCTGGAAGAACTGCGCATCGCCATGTTCTGTCTTGGAGCCCGAAATCTTGAGCAGTTACGAAAGGCTGAGATGAGGAATCCTTCCCAGCCGGCCGTGTAGGCAGGTGCAAGTTTGTTGAGCAACAACGGTCTCATTTCTGCATGCCGAAAGGACCTGGAAGAGGAACTTCGGGCCTGCGTTGGAGATGACCGGTCTCCTATGTTTGATATGATACGTTACCACCTTGGCTGGGTGGACCGGCACGGTGAGCCTGTCAGTTCCCCAGGAGGCAAGATGCTCCGTCCCATACTATGCCTCCTGGCCTCCCATGCCGCTAGTGGTGACTATCGCGGTGCGGTGCCTGCTGCTGCGTCGATTGAGCTGGTACACAACTTCTCGCTTATCCACGATGACATTCAGGACCGCAGTCCCCAACGCCGTCACCGCCCCACGGTCTGGCACATATGGGGAGATGCCCAGGCCATCAACGCGGGGGACGGTCTTCACGTGCTGGCTCACCTGGCTCATCTGCGCCTCCTCGACCGTGGCTGCCCTGCGAGCAGGGTCCTAGCAACCATGAAGGAACTGGATAAAGCCTGCCTGGAACTTTGTGAGGGGCAGTATCTGGACATAAGCTTTGAGCAGGAGACCAGGGTGGGACTCTCCGCCTACTTGGGTATGATCGGGAAGAAGACAGCCGCCCTGTTCGCGTCGTCGACTCGCATCGGCGCTATGCTCGGCACTGACGACAAAGCGGTGATCGAAGGCCTGGGCCGGTTCGGTGAGGAGCTAGGCCTGGCATTCCAGATACAAGATGACATACTGGGCATATGGGGCATAGAAGAGAAGACAGGTAAGCCGTCCCTCGACGATATACGTGCGAAGAAGAAGTCCCTTCCGATTGTTTACGCCATGGATACGCTGAAAGGGCAGCGCCTGCTGGTCTTGGAAGATGCCCTCGGCGAGGATATACTTGATGACAACAAGGTCTCGGCAGTGCTCTCGGCCCTGGAAGCGGCAGGCAGTCAGACGTATTGTGAGTCACTGGCCAAAGAGTATTGGGACCGGGCATGGTCCCGTCTCGATGCCTTGCCACTCGTCCGAGAGGCCGAGGCGGCTCTAAAGCAACTGGCAGGAGGGCTGGTCGCCAGAGCCTCCTGAACCGGGCTGGGGTACGTGATGAAGAGGTGCGGAAAGGGAAACAACCGTGGGACGACACATTGATCGGAAGGCCAGGGATCGTAGCCGCTCTGCGGTAGTCTTTGCGCTAATCGCGTTGGCCTCTGTCCTGCTGGCAACTGCCTGCGCTAACGGCGGGACCAGCAAGACCCTACCCATCTCGCCTCCGTTAGTCCGTGCCGAGGAGCCGGAGACACCGGTATCAGGCATACCGGTAGCGGAATCACCAGTACCAGAAGCACTAGAGCCTGAGCCACGAGTCGAAGTGCCGGTGCAACCGGCCGGCGGCGAAGGACACGAGGCTTCAGCTATGCCTTCGTTAGCTGACGAGACGCTGGCGGAGGCGTCTGACGCTATGATTCCTCCTGAGACCTGCCTGGATCGTGAACTGGACCCGCTTCCATCGCGCACGGATCCTGGCTCGCAGGGTTTCTGGCTGAGCTTCAGAGAACCCTTGCCTCCTGCGCCTGTCTGGAACCCACCGGGGCCCAAGCGAGTCGGCCTTCAAGCCGGGCACTGGCTCAACGACGAGGTTCCCCGAGAGTTGAACCGGCTGGCGGGCAGTGGAACCGCTGGGGGTGGCTATGCGGAATGGCAGGTGAACCTGAACCTGGCACAACGGACGGCTGCGATCCTGCAGAGCTATGGCGTCGAGGTAGACATCCTTCCTGCCACAGTCCCGCCTAGCTACCGGGCCCACATCTTCCTTACGATCCATGCGGACGGGGACATCACCGGTGTGCTGCGAGGTTTCAAGGTTGCAAGAGCCGGCTTCTCTTCTGTGCCGGAGGCAGATGATGCCCTTGTCGCTGCCCTGAACTTAGAATACGGCGCGACAACCGGCCTGCGTCGCGACGACGAGCATATCAGCCGCAAGATGCAGTACTATTATGCCTTCAACAGCCGCCGTTACTGCCACGCGATTGCCCCCGGCGTGCCCGCCGCTATCATCGAGACAGGGTTTCTTACCAACGCTGCCGACCGGGCAATGCTACTCAACAATCCGGACGCGTTAGCGCTTGGCATAGCCCGCGGAGTCCTGCGGTATCTGGACATGTTGGACGGATAGGTGGAATGATCGCCTGAGCTTCTCCTGATTCCTGAGGCCCCGTATTGTCATTTCGCCCCCTCGTAGCGTCATTGCGAGGAGTGTGTTCTGCCATTCCAGCGTAGGCTGGAATCCAGAGGAGCGGGGCGGGAATTCTACTACACTGAGACAATAGCGAGGCCGGTTTGCTATTTAGGACCCCCGACCAGGTTCAATAACGTAGTCGTGGCTACCTGCCCCGTTACCTTCAGCTTCGCTGCGTCCACATTGCTGGCATCATCCTCCGGCACGTGGATGTTTCCCCCCTCCATGATTCCGGACCAGTTGATATCGATGCTATCCACGCCCTGTTGCTCGAGATTGAGGTGATCGCTGGCGCCACTGCTCTCTCGAGACACCTGAACCGGTGGCCGGGTGCCGGCCAGGGCCTCAAGCTGTTTGACACTCTCTTCTATCGCGTCACGCATCCGGTTGCTGGCCGCACCTGCTAGCAGTTCCCGCCCGCTTCCCTGTCCGACGGTATCAAGATTGATGTAGCATTCCGTTTCGTCCAGTGGGAGAACCGGATGCTTGACATAATATTCACTCCCGAGAAGTCCCTCCTCGTGACCGGACCAGCCAATAAACAAGACGTTCGCTTTGAGAGGCGCCGACAGAGACGCGACAGTCCTGGCCATCTCGAGCACGACTGCGGTCCCGGAGGCGTTGTCATTCGCTGCCGGGTATACCACACCATCCGGGTCAGGGCCGATCTCCTCGTAATGCGCACCCACTATGCAGGAGTTCCCGGTGGGACTTGCTGCCGGCAAAAGGCCGATAACGTTCTTGGCAACGATTGGGTAAGTTTCGACCTGGGAATCAAGCCTCAGCGCGAAAGCTAGCGGGAATGGCGAAGGCGATTGCCCGGCACGCAACTGGCTGTTTAGTTCTTCCCGGCTGTGGCCACTACCTTGCAGCAACGCCTCGACGCCACTCCTGCTGACCAGAAAGACCGGCAGGGTGTTGTCAGTGTTGGGCTGACCGTTCTCTCCCTTGAGAATCGGCTGCTCCCCCGTAGCGAGGATAAGAGCGACAGCACCGGCGGATCGAGCGTTGCTGATCAAAGCGTTCAACCGAAAGCGCGGGACAACGAGGGCGATCTTGTCCCTGACGTCCACACCCCTAAAATCGCCCGTGCCCGCAAAAACGCCCGCCCCTTGGGCGCTGCCGGGACCGGCAGGCCCACCTATCAGTGGCCGAAAATCGTCACGCAACTGAAGCGACTGCTCGCTACCATTCTGGCCAACCAGATTAAGCTCCGGCGTTGCTGAGAATTCGGTGACCTCCATAGGGAATTCCTGAATAAAGGTGCCGTTTTCACCGGACGGCTCCAGTCCGGCCTTCTGGAATTGATCAGCTAGATACTGAGCGCCCAGAGTTTCACCAGATGTGCCTGAATGCCTCCCCATGAACCGAGGCTGAGCCAGTACCTGCACGTCCTGCATGGCTCGCATCTCGTCGAACCTGGACGCGATGGACGCCGGATCGTTGAGACCTGTTGAGCTTTTGGTGGCACCGGAAGGGCTGACCGGCGGCTCGGTCTGGCCTGTGACCTGGGCACTCTCGGGGGCAGGGACTGCCGAAGCTGCTGGCTTACCGGAGGCGCCGGAGTCTGGCGCCAGACATCCTGCGAACACCAGAGAGGCTGCCAGCACCAGGCAAGCGGCTGTGAAGAGCTGCGTCTTGGATCGTATCATTGCCGCTACCTCCCCAATCGAACCCTCACATTACCGTAACATGGATGCTCGGAGGGCTCTTCCCAACCTGAACCCGCATGAGAAGAAGGAACCTGTACTTGTATTGTTGCTCTGCCAGGGACCTACTTCAAGAGGGCCGGTGTCCTGGGGAAGCTCAAAAGGTCGAGTGCAGCGAGCAAGGTTTGTGGGTGGCATGCCTCGAAACGTCGAGCCCCAGGTCGGCGGATGAGCTTTGAGGGATCATCAGAGTTTGCGATAGCGAGGTGCCCATTGGAGGGAGGGACGAGAACGAGCGCACATGGCCCGTCTCGGCTTGCGCCCGAGGCTCGTCAAGTGGGCTCAAGAGGATAATGAACAGGGACGGCCAGCGGTGCTGGCTAGAACGCCGAATTATCCGGGCGCAAGGTGAAGTAGAAGGTTGCGCCCTGTTCCAGGCATCCTTGGGCCCAGACTCGCCCGCCGTGACGGCGGACAATGCGCTGCACAGTGGCCAGACCGATTCCATTGCCAGGGAATTCATTGATATTATGCAGCCTCTGGAAAGCGCCAAAGAGCTTGCCGTAATGGGCCATATCGAAGCCCGCGCCATCGTCCCGCACGAAATATGCTGGCACACCGTTGGATTCGGCCATCCCAAACTCAATACATGCCTCGGAGTGCTTGCCGGTGAACTTCCATGCATTCCTCAGCAGGTTCTCGATGACAAGCTGAAGGAGCCGCCTGTCGCCCGCCGCTGCCAGGCCGGGCTGAATGACAAACTCTACTTGACGTTGGGGCTCCGCTTCTTGGAGGTCCATAGCAATGTTCCTGGCCAGGGCACTCAAGTCCACGTGCTCGCAGTTGATGGCGTGGCGAGTTATTCTTGATAGGTCCAGCAAGTCGTCAATCAACTGCGCCATGCGCAGGCTTGCAGCGCGGACCCGACCGAGGTGAGTCTTACCCTCGGAGTCCAACCTGTCCCCATACTCCTCAAGCAAAATGCCGCTGAAGCCGTCAATGCTGCGCAAGGGAGCCTGAAGATCGTGGGACACGGAGTATGTGAACGCCTCCAACTCCTGGTTTATCGCGTCCAACTCTGCAGCGCGCTGTTGCAGACTCTCGTTGGCTCTCTTGATCTCGTCCTCGGCCCGCTTCTTCTCGGTGATATCGGTGAATATAGCAACAAAATGGTCCGCTTCAGGCGAGTATGCTGACACCGAATACCACCGGGAAAGGGCGTCAGAGAACTGCTCGAATCTAATCCTGTCCCCTGCTAACGCGATCCGGCCGTAAGTTCCGATCCAATCGAACGACGACGTCTCTATTCCTGGCAGGACTTCGGTGACCCGCCGGCCGATGATGTCCAGGCGACGCAGTCCGGTCTGCCTCTCAAAGGCTTCATTGACCTCGAGGAACACGTAGTCGACCGGGGTCCTGTTTTCGTCGTAAAGCACCTGATGGTAGGCACACGCGTCTGGCATGTTTTCAAACAGCCGGCGGTGCTTGGTCTGGCTGGCAATTAGGCGCGCCTGAATGCGCTTCCGCTCGCTCCCCTCGATCGCCTCCCACCCGCGTGGCCGTTTGACCAGGGCAAACTGATGGTTGCTTACCACGTCGGCTACTTCGGCAGCCCCACACTTGTCGCTTGCATACGTGCAAAGCGCCATCATGCGATACTGGCCGATGACTGAGTCCACTGACGCTTCGTACGCAGTGAAATCGTCCCAGTCACTCTTCTCCAGCCAGAAGGTATTGCCCGTCAATCGCAAGCCGTCAAAGCCTTTCTTCAGGGCAGCGTTTAGCTTGTCAACCCAGCCAATCAGGACCCGTTCGGATTCGAATACGCCATCCTTCAAGTACCAGTCGACATGCGACATGATCTCGAGCTGTCCGCTCTGCACGTACCGATCAATATCAGGCAGAGCCGCCCTCAAGGCCTGCTCTGCCGCCGTCTCAGTAACGGGCTGAGCCGTAACCCACATGCAGAATTCGTTGTTCTCCAGCCCAGTCTTGAAGTACGGTACCAGGATATCCAACAGATCCTGGCCGGTTTGGTAGAACTGACAGAAGTGGGTTCCCCACGGTACGTCGCCGATTATGTCGATGCCGGATTTTCTTAGCGTTTCGACCACTGCGGCCTCCAGGTTGCTCCTAACGCGGCCCCCAGTCAGGGATCCACGAGTCTTAGCGCCATGGCGCGTGACCCCACGCCATTGCATCGCGCAAGTTTGACACATCTGTTAGCATACTGAAGAAGAATCACTTTCGCAACTCACGAGGTCCTTGCCCCAAGCCCCGCCGGGTATCTAATTGCATCGGGCGTCCATCTGGTTTAGTAGAGCGCTACGAAATGATAAAATGCACTGGAAGGAGATTCAGCGCATGTTCGAAAACAAGGAAAAGAAGAGGCTCTTTTCCGGGATTCAACCAACGGGAGAGCTTCACATCGGGAACTACATCGGCGCCCTGACCCTGTGGGCGGAACAGCAACACGAATACGACAGCATCTTCTGCATAGTGGACCTCCATGCGATCACAATCCCGGAGGCCATCAAGCCGGACTACCTCCGCAAAAAGACTCGAGAGGCGGCCGCTGTCCTGATCGCAGCGGGCATAGACCCGAACGAGTCGGCGATCTTTATACAGTCTCACGTGCCGGAACACACTGAGCTAACCTGGATGCTGAATTGCGTCACGCCCCTGGGCTGGCTCGAGCGAATGACTCAGTTCAAAGCCAAGTCGGCGCTGGCAGAGAGCGTGGGAACCGGGCTGCTGGATTATCCCGTTCTCCAGGCTGCGGATGTGCTCCTCTATAAGACAAACGTCGTGCCCGTCGGTGAAGACCAGAGACAGCACATCGAGCTAATGACTGACATCGCGCAGCGGTTCAACCATCTGTACGGGGAGGTCTTCGTTCTGCCGGAAGCGATGATAAGGACCAGTGGGGCCCGTATTATGGGACTGGACGAGCCCACTGTGAAAATGAGCAAGAGTCTGGGCGAGAAGAGAAAGGGCCACGCCATTGGGATCATCGACTCGCCGGAAGCCATCCGCCAGGCAATCATGCGGGCCGTGACGGACTCGGGTAAGGAAACACGGTTCGAGTCCGCGTCCCCGGGGGTCAGGAATCTTCTGGCAATCTATGAGGTGCTGTCCGGGCAGAGCCGGGCATCGATCGAAGCCCGCTTTCAGGACAAGGGATATGGCATGCTCAAGCGGGAAGTGGCCGACATAGTAATCGCGTCCCTTGAGCCCGTTCGCAACCGGTACATGGAGCTTATTGCGGAGTCCGACCATCTGGAAGGGCTGCTCCGGCGCGGCGCCGACCGTGTCCGCCCGGTTGCTGAAGCCACGTTACGGCAGGCTAAGGAGCTGGTGGGCCTGGGTTAAGATGAAAACACTCTTAACCCCTCACCAGCCACCCTCGCCGACCGGACAGCTCTTCAGGCAAACGCCTTTGCAGAAGTTCTTGGTACCGGACTCCCGGCATACCTGCTTGTCGGCTTTGGTGGGGGAGGTCGTGAAAAACGCGCTGTCGTCGATATCCGGAAGCATCTTGAGCGCCTGCCCGGGGCAGGCCTGGACGCAAAGCGAACAACTCTCGCCAAGACAGACCTTCTCTTGCAGGACCGGACTCGGAGGCAGATGGGCCTCGGTTATGACCGAGATGAAGCGGCAGCGCGGCCCGAACTGCGGCGTCACGACCAGGTTGTTCAAACCGAACTCGCCCAGCCCGGCCCTCACCGCGGCGTGGCGGTGAGAAAAAGGAGCGAATGGCTCCGCCATCACATCTATTATTCTCCGGAACTTCAGGCCGTAGGTAACGGGAAAGAAGATCGATCTGTAGCCCGCACCCTGGAGCCGCATCGCCGCTCGCAACGCCAGGGACTCCAGCAGGTCGTTAGGAATCTCGTAGGCGCCGTTGTTGTACAGGTACTCCTGCGCCACCGTCTTTCTGACGGTATCATCGCTGAAGACCTCGGAATCAGGCATTAGCTCTTGCCAGCTCACAAGTGCCGGCAACAGCCCCAGCCCGAACACAACCACTGACCTGGCGTTGGGAATGAAATCGCTCGGGTGATGCCCTCGCGGCGCCCCCTCAAACCGCTCCACCGGGGCCACACCGATCATGCCGGCCCCCTCCCGCTCTGCCAACTCCTGGAGCCATCCTAGCACGGTAATACCTCCTTCGGGCTTTCAAATTGGCGCCGGTCCAGGGCACGGCCCTGGTCCCAGGATAGCTCATTATACCGACCTGGAGGGGTCCGGGATAGCCCATTTAGCATACTGCCGGTCATGCTGATCGCCCGGTACCAGCAACTGAGGGAAACGGGCCGGAACCGCGCTCTAGAATGCCCCTTAACCCTATTGTATAATGGACATTAGAGGGAAAGGATGGTAGGAATATCGTGAAACTGGCAATCACAGGCAAAGGTGGAGTAGGCAAGACTACCCTGGCCAGCCTTCTGGCCCGGGTTTATGCTTCGGAGGGGCGGACGGTTCTGGCCATTGATGCTGACCCGGATGCCAACCTGGCAGGCGCCCTGGGCTATTCTCCGGAGGAATTCTCCAAGATGACCCCAGTCTCTCAGATGGCCGAGCTAATCGAGGAGAGGACCGGCGCCAAGCCCGGCACGACGGGAGGCTTTTTCAAGATTAACCCACGTGTGGATGATATCCCTGATCGCTTCGCCGCCAGCCGTGACGGGGTGAGGCTGCTGATTATGGGAGGAATTAAGAAGGGTGGAGGCGGCTGCATCTGCCCGGAGAGTGTACTCCTGCGCAGCCTTGTAACCCACCTCATCCTCTACCGCAAGGATGTCGTCATCATGGACATGGAAGCGGGCATCGAACATCTGGGACGGGCAACTGCCCAGTCGGTGGATGCATTTATCGTTGTAGTCGAGCCCGGCCAGCGCAGCTTCCAGACAGCGCGGTCCATACGCCATCTCGCTAAGGAGATTGGTATCGAGAGGACCTTCGTGGTTGGGAGCAAGGTTATGGGCGAGGACGATCGCCGCCTTATCACAGAATCGTTACCGGACTTTGAGGTCCTTGGGTTTCTCTCTTACAGCCCGCTGGTCCAGCGGGCCGACATAATGGGCCAGAGCGTGTACGATACGGACCCCAATGCCGGCCAGGAGGCCGCGGACATCGCAACGCGGCTGGAGAAGGTCGCGGCCGTATAACCACAGGGCCCGGACGGGCCACCAAACGCGCACTTCCAGGCGGGGGCGGCTTTGCGGGCCGCCCCTATTCCAATAAACCCAACTTGGAGCGATCATGAAGACCATACGTGATCTGGACCTGAAGAACAAGCGCGTCCTGGTGAGAGTGGACTTCAACGTCCCCCAGGACAAGGCCACCCGGGAAGTAACCGATGACACCCGTCTTCGGGCAGCCTTGCCAACTATCCAGCACCTGATGGAACAGGGCGCCAGAGTGATACTGGCGTCACACCTTGGCAGACCCGATGGACAAATAGTTGACAAGCTGAGGCTTGACCCCGTGGCCCGCAAGCCCTCCCAGATTCTCGGTAAGAACGTCGAGAAAGTCAACGACTGCATCGGGCCGGAGGCCGAGGAGGCTGTCCGTAGGCTCAAGCCCGGGGACGTGCTCTTGCTTGAGAACCTGCGCTTCCACCCGGAAGAGGAGAAGAACGACCCGGCCTTTTCCAAGGCGCTGGCATCCCTGGCTGATGTATATGTCAACGATGCGTTTGGCACCGCTCACCGTGCTCATGCCTCGACCGCAGGGGTTGCCGAGTACCTTCCGGCTGCGGCCGGATTTCTGATCGAGAAGGAGATCCAGGCCCTGGGAGGCGCTCTGAACGATCCGGCCCGGCCGTTCGCCGCACTGATCGGTGGGGCCAAGGTCAGCAGCAAGATCAAGGTCCTCGAGAACTTGGTCCACAGGGTTGATGGCCTGTTTATTGGCGGGGCCATGGCATGTACGTTCCTCAAAGCCCAAGGGTTCGAAATGGGTCGTAGCCTGGTAGAGGACGACCAGGTCGAATTCGCCAGGAGGTTGATGATCGAGGGCCATGACAAGGGGATAGACTTGCTGCTTCCTCTCGACGCAGTGGTCGCAGATCGCGTCGATGCCCAGGCTGAGCGTAAGATAGTCTCGATCTCGCAGGTGCCTCCGGACTGGATGGTACTCGACATCGGACCGGCCACCATCGAGCTATTTGAGCAGAATCTGCGAAATTACCGGACCGTCTTATGGAATGGCCCGATGGGCGTCTTTGAACTGGCGCCTTTCGCATCAGGCACACGGGCGGTGGCTGCCTTCCTGGCCCAGCTTCCGGCTCACACCATTGTTGGTGGGGGAGAGTCAGTGGCTGCTATCGAAGAGCTGGGACTGGCTGACCGCTTCAGCCATGTATCTACCGGGGGCGGGGCGACATTGGAATTTATCGAGGGCCGGACCCTGCCTGGTATAGCGGCCCTGGAGGGTAAGTAGATATGGGTAGAAGGGAACTCCTCTCGGACCTCGCTATTGAGACCCCCTCTCGTATTGTCTTCCTGGTCATGGACGGCCTGGGCGGCGCCCCCGGGCCGGACGCGAGGACCGAACTCGAAACGGCGCATGCCCCCAACCTGGCGGCGTTGGCCTCCCGCTCGTTGTGCGGCCTCACAGACCCGGTTGGCCCAGGCATCACCCCCGGAAGCGGGCCATCTCATCTTTCCCTATTCGGATACGATCCTCTGGAGTTCGATGTCGGCCGGGGCGTGCTGGAAGCGCTTGGAATCGATTTCCCTTTGACTTCCACAGACGTGGCCATGCGGGCGAATTTCTGCACCATTGACGATAAGGGCCTGCTCCTCGACCGCCGGGCCGGACGCATCAGCACTCCGCAATCAACTGAACTGTGCCAGCTGCTGCGTCAGATTAAGCTAAGTGGTGTCGAAGTACTGGTGGAGCCGGTAAAGGAACACCGCTTCGTCGTTGTCTTCCGCGGTGAGCAACTGTCGCCGGAAGTGGCTGATACCGACCCCCAGCGCATCGGGGTGCCTGCACTGGAACCAATCCCCTTAAAGCCGGAGGCCCAGCGGACCGCGCAACTGGCTGCCGAGTTTATCCAGAAGTCCAGGGAGATCCTTTCCGGTCATGCGGCCAACATGGTCATGTTGCGCGGCTTTTCGAAGTATCCGAATATTCCCTCGCTCAAGGAGCTATACAGGCTTCGCCCGGCGGCCATCGCCATCTATCCCATGTACCGGGGATTGGCCAAGCTGGTGGGTATGGAGATACTTTCCGCAGGCAGCTCCTTCGCGGAGGAGTTGGAGACACTTCGCACAAACTGGACCAGTCACGACTTCTTTTACGTGCATTTCAAGGACACAGACCGCACAGGTGAGGATGGCGATTTCGCCGGAAAGGTGCAGGCGATCGAACTGGTGGACCGCCACTTGCCAGCCCTGCTTGACCTGAAGCCGGACGTTCTGGTGATCACGGGTGACCATTCCACACCGGCAGTCATCAAGGCCCATAGCTGGCACCCTGTTCCGTTCCTCATGTACTCGCCGTGGTGCGTTCCGGACGGGCTAAACGAGTTCTCGGAACGGTCCTGCCGTCAAGGCGGCCTGGGACGCTTCCCCGCTGTAGATGCCATGGGCCTCGCCCTGGCCTACGCCATGAAACTTAATAAGTTTGGAGCTTGAGAATAATGCGCACTCCTATCATAGCCGGTAACTGGAAGATGAACACTACCCTGGCGGAGGCCAGGGAGCTGGTGGCCGCCATGTTGCCCGAGCTGGACCGGATTCAGGGCGCCGAAAAGGTGCTCTGCCCTCCCTTCATTTCTCTGCCGGCAATTGCGGAGATGATCAAGGGCACGTCCATACGCCTGGGCGCCCAGAATATGCATTTCCAGGAGAAGGGAGCTTATACGGGAGAGGTCTCTCCGCTGATGCTGGCTCCAATCTGCCAGTACGTTATTCTGGGCCACAGCGAGCGCCGGCAGTATTTCGGTGAGACTGACGAGGTTGTCAATCAGAAGGTTACGGCTGCCCTGAAGGCGGGTTTGCGACCTATTATGTGCGTCGGCGAGCGGCTGGAGGAGAATGAGTCCGGGCTTACCGAGGAGGTCGTCACGCGTCAGGTCCGCGGCGGACTGGCCGGGATTCCAAAGCCGGAGACCCTGGTGATTGCGTACGAGCCAGTCTGGGCAATCGGCACCGGACGGGCAGCGACTGCGGCACAGGCCAACCAGACCATCGGGTTAATCCGGCGAGTCGTTGCCGAAGTATACGACAATAGTTTTGCGGACGCCATCCGTATCCAGTATGGTGGAAGCGTCACCGCCCAGAACGCCGCCGAGCTGATGCGTGAGAAAGAAATAGACGGAGCCCTGGTCGGCGGAGCCAGCCTCAAGGCCCAGGAGTTCGTGGGCCTGACCAGCCAGGCCGCGGAGGCCAAGAGGGCCGCAGCCTAGCCCAGGCGTCGAACGGCTTGAGCGGTTATGACGCCTGGCGCAACATTATGGGTGAGCCACCGATGAACCGGACTCGCTCTCCCCACGGAGCATCGAAGAAGGCTGTCGCTGGGTCCAGGGTAAACGTATAATATCCGTTCTGAGCCGTGACCTGCCGCTCGTTGCCGTGCTTGTCCGAGACCATGGCAACGCTCGAAGTTGCCGGTATCGATATCTGCTGCGGGGTGGTGCTGCGATTATATGCTACGACCGTCTGGAAACCGGGGCCGCTCATCGTGATGGTGACCGGTCCATTCAGGCGGTTAACGTACCGCACCACCGCCGAACGATTGTCGGGTGACCTGGAGGCACTGGTAACCCCAGACATATACTTGACGGCGGCTTTGATGGTCACATAGGCGGGGTCGCTCGGCGGGAAGTCGGACATCTTGTAGATGCCGATATGGTCAGCCCCGGCGGCTATGGCGTTGGCATAGGCCTGCACCAGGAAAGACTGCTGGTTGTCCTTGTTGACCGCCAGGTCATAGTTCGATGCAGCATTTACGTAGCCGGAAACGACTGGGATACCTGTCTCCATGAGCCAGATCGGCTTGTCAAAGCCGCGGGCCTGCATGGAATCGTGGTATGACTTTATGAGGTCGTAGATCTTCTCCGGCTCCTTATGGATATTTAGTGACAGATTATCGAACCAGTAGTTGTTGGGCGCAGCGGCAGGGTCCGCCATGGCGATTTTCAGCCACTGGTTCCAGAAGCTCATCTCCGTGCCATCGGTCTGGCAACTGACGTCAACCAGGCTCAGGCTACCGAAGAGCACCGTGGCCCCCGGATTCGCCGCCTTGATCGCCTGGTACCCGGTCTTCATGTAGTTGTAGAAGTCGCGGACCCGGTTGGGCGAGTCCCATGAGAACCCCGGCTGGTTGGAGCTACATATGTCCTGCTCGTTATAGAGCAGCCAGGTATCCACCTGACCCTTCTTGGCGCCGGCCAGCCCGCCGGCGAATTGTCCGAAACGGTTGCCGGGATCATTCCACGGCAGGTCGAGCCCCGATGGAGGAACGAGCTTGCTTTGTCCTCCATTGGCGTATGGCGAAGTGAACATCAGGAGTCCGACCTCGCCGATACCCGGACCCAGATGCTGGTCAGTGCTTATCGAGTTGAAGAGGCCAGGGTCGTATGCAGGCAGAGCGTCCCACAGGTAGAGCTCACGGGTCCAGTTGAGTCCCAGGTCATGGGCCACCGGCACCCCAACGTCGCTGACCTGTACGCCTCCAAAGCGAGGGTCGCGGGATTGGCTGAAAGGAGGCAACGAGTTCTTGATTGGACTGGGCGCTGGAGTGGATCCACCTACCGGAATTGTAATAGAGATAGGCAACGGCTCGCTTCCACCAGCCATAGGCAGGCCCTCAGGATTGGCTTCCCAAGCATACCTTTCTGTATTCAGCCTCTGCTGGAGGCCGGCAGGTCCGTTGACCCAGGTCCTGTGGCCATCCGTGAACGCCGTCCAGTTATCGGCTTTGCGCCAGACAAGAAGGCCTCCAGTGGTAGGCTGAAGCCCGTCCCCGTTTAGAGGATTGTGGCTCTCATCGTCTACGCAGGAGCCGACACTGTCCGGAATCATGGACGAGAGGGTGGCAAAGCCAAGCACTATCTTGCAGCCCTCTGCGTGTGAGGGAGCGGCTGGCAAAGAGAAAGCCATGGACACCAGTACCACCAGGGGTATCAGCCTCTTGACGAATGAGCGTCCCGAACGCATACCAGTCTCCGATCTACAATCGCATTGTGTAGTGCCCGTCTGTCATCCCACACGTTGAGGGTGTCAGCCTGGGCCTGCAATATATAATAGGTCTATATAACGAGTAGAGTATATTTGCACGCATCCTAATATAACCGGGTGCTGATGTCAAACGACTAATTACAGCATCTCATGGACCTGACGCCTGCCATAGAGTATGCAGCCCCATACTCTATAGAGGTTATCACCCATCGCTCGGGCTCTCCTGATATAATGGCAGGGGGGCGAACGTCGTGAAAGCCACGGGTCATCCTAACGAAATCAGGGTAAAGGAATATTGAGAGGTTATGCCCCTTAGCAAAGCCCCACCTCTGGTGGCAATCGTCGGGCCAACCGCCGTCGGAAAGACGGCGGTAGCCCTAGATATAGCTGAGCAGCTTGGCGGCGAGATCATTGGGGCGGATAGCCGGCAGGTCTACCGGTACATGGATATTGGGACAGCCAAGCCCACGGAAGAGGAGCGGGCTCGGGTAGCCCACCATCTTCTAGACGTAGTCGATCCCGACGAAGACTTCTCGCTGGCACTCTACCAGTGCCTGGCATACGACGCCATCAAAGAGGTCCAGCGGAAGGGCCGCCTACCACTACTGGTAGGGGGCAGTGGCCTCTACGCATGGGCGGTCCTGCGGGGACTACGCATCCCCGAGGTGCCTCCGAACCCGCCACTCCGCCAATTGTTGGAAGAGAGAGCCAAACAGGAGGGCCTGGAAGGTCTCCTGCGCGAGCTGGAGGTGCTTGACCCCGAAACCGTCCGGACGATAGACCGGCGGAACCCGCGCCGGATTATTCGGGCTCTGGAGGTTTGCCGGGCTACCGGCCAGCCCTTTTCCAGCCTTCGAAAGGAATCGCCTCCACCGTACAACATAACAGTTATAGGGTTGACAGTTGACAGAGCAGAACTGCACCGGAGGATTGACCGGAGGGTTGACGATATGGTAGATATGGGTCTGGTAGAAGAGGTGCGCGGGCTCCTTGACCGGGGATACGGTCTTCACCTGACGGCTATGGCCAGCCCCGGCTACCGCGAGATTGGCCTGCATCTTCAGGGGCAATTGTCCCTTGAGGAAGCAATTACCCGAACCAAGCTAGCGACGCGCCAGCTTGCCCGGAGGCAGTACACCTGGTTTTCACTGCGGGACACGCGTATTGACTGGTTTCAAGGTAATCTGGAGTCGGTAGCGCCTATAGAGGAACTTATAGCCCGCACCGCGGATTAGCATACAGGGAGGTCACAAGTGATATTCGTCAAGTTCCATGGCATCGGCAATGACTTTATCCTGGTGGATGGCAGATATGTTAAGCGTGACTGGCCTGCCCTGGCCCAGGCTATGTGCCATCGTAATTTCGGAGTGGGGGCTGATGGACTTATCGTCGCCCTGACGTCAAAAGTGGCCCAGGCGCGCATGCGCATATTCAACCCTGACGGCTCGGAGCCGGAAATGTGTGGCAACGGGATCCGCTGCTTCGCTCGATTCCTATTGGAGGACGGTATCCTGCACCCTGATACGCGTAGCCTGAAGGTGGAAACACTGGCCGGCATCCAGGAGCTAGAGATAACCGGCGATGGCAAGGACTTCCTGGTGCGGGTCAACATGGGCCAGCCCCGCTTGTCCCCGGCAGAGATCCCCGTGGACCTGCCTCCCGACCGCTTTCCACGAGTCATGGACTACCCGCTCTCGGTAGACGGCCGCGAGCTTGGCATAACGTGCGTCTCGATGGGCAACCCGCATGCTGTCGCTTTTCTATCGGAGCCGGTCGAGCAATTCCCTATCCTGGACCTGGGCCCCAAGGTAGAGAAACACCAACTCTTCCCGCGGCGTATCAATTTCGAGGCGGTGCGGGTCTTGGACCGTGAGCACATGGAGCTGCGGGTCTGGGAGCGCGGAGCGGGACCGACCCTGGCCTGCGGCACCGGGGCTTGCGCCTCCGTGGTTGCCGCTTCGCTCCACGGCTGGGTAGACCAGGAGGTAGAGGTTGCCCTATCGGGTGGCTCTCTGCGTATTGCCTGGGACGGCCAGGGCCCCGTCTACATGACCGGGCCTGCCCAGCGCGTATTCTGGGGTGAGTGGAGCCACTAGAAGTGCAGCTCGCGTTCCGATAGGCTCGGCGGGGGGACCAGGGCCAGCCTGCTAGACGCCATTCGCCGGATACAAAGATACCGCACAAATGCTTGTGCGGTATCTGGTGGGATCGGAACCCGAAGCGCCGGCCTACGCCGCCTCCAGCGTCTCGTGCTTTGCCTCGGTGCCATCATAGGTCAGCAGAGCAGACTTTTCATCGATAACCGTCTCCATGTGGACCGGACGGCCCCAGAGGTTGTACAGATGCTCAAGTACTTTGTCGGCATGGTCCAGCTCTAGCGGACGTCCATCGTAGTAGTGCTTCAGATACAACTCCATATTCCCATGATAGTCGCCATCTTCGACCATGATGTATGGGTACCCCTGGTTGGTCATGGAGTTCACCAGCATGTCTCTGATCTTCTCCCAGTTCTTCTCGACGACAACGAGCTGGCCCTCCCGCTCTTCGTACAGGAAGAGGTCCAGCTCCTCCACCAGTTCCTTCGTCAGGTAGTTACGGATGAAGGAGACATCGCTCTCCAGCTCCCGCACTTCAAACACCTTCTGCCGGCCTTCTCCACCCTTCCGTCCAAGGCGCTCCCGCTCCTCTTCGGTTGGGTTATCCCACCGTTGCTCGATGTCCTCAAATATCTTGAGGCCAAGCAAGTAGGGGTTAAGGCGTCGTTTGGAGCCAGCCAGGACACCGGAGTGAAGGCTGGCGAACTCAAGGTATTCGCCCTCTGTAAGGTCCATCTCCCTAAGTATACGAGCGTGCCAGAATGAGGCCCATCCTTCGTTCATTATCTTGGTCTGCATCTGAGGATAGAAGTAAAGCATCTCCTGGCGCACTATATGGATAACGTCGCGCTGCCATTCCTTTAGTACCGGAGAGTGTTCAGCCAGATATAGGAGCAGGTCCTTTTGTGGCTCCTGGTGAGGCTTCAAATCCTTGGCCTCGGCCCCATCCTCCGGCGAATCGTCCAGGGAAAACAGGTCCTCATACGGACTCTCTTGACTCCTCTTGTGCTCTCGCCCTTGTTTTTCGCCGCGCCTGGGTTTTCGCTGCCGGTGCAGAGACTGGTGCGGGTCCACATGCTCCTGCACGGAGAGCACGGCGTCAAGGAAGAGCTCTACCTCCTTGCTCCCGTGTTCGAACTCGTACTGCCGGATCCGCGCCGCGCTGACGCTAGCCCCCTCCACCATTTGCCGGGAGGTCTCGCGGAAATAGGCATTATGCTTGAAGAAATCCGAGTGGGCAAGCACGTGGGCTGCCACCAGCTTATTCTGCAACAGGGAGTTCGTCTCCAGCAGGAAGCCATAAGCGGGGTTCGTGTTTATCACGAGCTCGTAGATCTTACTGAGACCGTAGTCGTACATCGTCTTGAGCTGGTGGTATGCCTTGCCGTGGGTCCAGTGTGAGAACCGCCCCGGCAGACCATATGCTCCGAATTCGTACATTACCGTTGCAGGCACCACCTCAAAGCGCACCGGGAAGGGGTCCAGTCCAAAATCACGGGCGATCTCCCACATCCGCCCCATGGCATCTTCTAATTGGGCCAGTTCTCGGTCATTCATCTTAAGCCGCCGCCACCGCCTCTGATTCAGTCAGGAACTGCTTGAGAGCGGGGAAGACATCGTTCTTGTCGCTAACAATTGCACGGACAAACCGCTCGTCCTTGATTGCCTGGAAAGAGGAGATCAGCGAGCCGAAGTCCCCCCGACCGCTAGGCCGTATCTCGCCATAACCCATCAGGTTACACTTCTCCAGAAGCTTGGTGACCAGTCCCATACACGTGTCATTGTCCCATGGAATGTTCTCACCATCCGAGAAATGGAACGGATAGATGTTCCATTGTTCAGGTGGGTAACGGTTCCTGATAACATCCAGGGCCAGTTGATAGGCAGAGGACACCTTGGTCCCTCCGCTCTCACCCCGGTGGAAGAACTCATCCTCTGTTACCTCTCTGGCCTCGGTATGATGGGCAATGAAAACGATCTCCACGTTGTCATAACGAGTGCGCAGGAATCGCAGTAGCCAGAAGTAGAAGGTGCGGGCAATATACTTCTCGAATTCACCCATGCTGCCGCTTACGTCCATCATGGCAATAATAACGGCGCTTGATTGGGAGCTCTTCTCGACCTCCCAGGTCTTGAAGCGGAGGTCTTCGTTCTTGATGTCCTTGAAGCGGGCGTCGCCGTGGGTTAGAGCGCGGCGCTTGATGGCCTCTTTAATCGTACGCTTCTTGTCCAGGTTAGCCAGGATGCCCGTCTTTCGTATGTCAGTAAACCTGATACCACCTGTTACGACTTCAGTGCGCTTCTTGTCCTGCAGGTAAGGCAGGCCGAGGTCCTCGAAGAGCATCTTGGAGACTTCCTCGAGTGTTACCTCGGCCTCGTAGAAGTCTACTCCCGGCTGCTCACCAGCCTGGCTCTTCTGCCCCTGTCCCTGGCGTTGGGTCTGGCCGATGACATCACCCTCTTTGCTGCTGCCATCTCCCTGGCCGGCATGCTTCTCCTTGCTTGGGTCAAAGCGTAGCTTGTATTCCTCAAGCGAACGAATAGGCACCTTGATAATACTCTTGCTATCGGACACGATAATACTCTCCTGGCTGATAATATCAGCCAGGTTGCCCTTTATCGCCTCCCATACCTTCTCTTTATGCCTCTGTTGATCGGCCTGGCCCTTCCGGTGCAGCGACCAGTCACTTTGGCCTATGGCAAAATAGGCGGGCATATCCACACTCCCAACATCATTCCAAAATTACCATTCCATACCCTGCACATCCCGCTCGCTGGTATGAACCAGACGGCGGCGCAGATTGAGAAACTGCGCCGCCGAACTTAAACAATCTGTGCGATTGGCCCCCCCTCGCTAGTGCCGGTCGCTTGGCCTTGTCCGCCGGCTTGGCTTGCGGAGTACGTGCCTGGATGCAAGGAGGCGGAGCTGGTCTGCATGCTTGATCAGACCGTTACGACGGGCCAAGGTCTTGTTGCGTTGTACAATCAGGTCCTTGTCCTTAGCCATTGTTGCCTCCTAGAGTCCTCTATCTTTACCCTGGGCTGTTGATTCCCCGGGCTGAAGCCTGTGGAATCACCTCTCAATAAGCCGTTCCGCTACCTGCTGAGCAGCGATCCAACGTACCTGAGCAGCTCGTTGGAACACGTTGAGCAGTAGCCATGCTCTTTGACTAACCGATCTGCCACGTCGTTGATACGCTTTAGCTGATCTGCATCAGGAGTCTTGACGGACGTAGTGATTTTCACAATGTCCTTCAGGTCCGCGAACAGCTTCTTCTCGATGGCTTCTCGTAGCCTCTCGTGGGAGCTATAATCGAACTTCTGGCCGCGGCGGGCCATAGCCGATAGGCGAATCAGGATCTCCTCCCGGAACGACTTCTTGGCGTTCTCGGTAACCCCAATCTGCTCCTCGATGGCACGCATCAGCCTCTCGTCAGGCAACATCTCGTCATCCGTTATCGGATCGTGTATCTTCACGTTGTTGCAGTAAGCTTCTACGTTATCGAGGTAGTTGTTCAGCATCGTGCGGGCCGAGTCCTCGAAGGAATAGACGAAGGCTTTCTGCACTTCCCGCTTGGCTATCTCGTCGTACTCCCGACGGGCCTCAGCGATGAGGTTCAACAAGCGGTCCTTCTCATCTCCATTTATCGAGGCGTGCTGTTCGAAGCCTTCCCGCAAGGCACGCAAGGCATCGATAGGATTGATGCAGTTGACCCCATCGCGCATCTCCCGCACTACCGCACTGGACAGCCGGTTGATGATATACCTGGGGCTTAGCCCGTCCATGCCCTCCTTAGGGGATTCCTCCTGAAACTCCTTGGCGTCCTTCTCCTTGAAGCCCTCAACCTCTTCTCCGTCATAAAGCTTGAGCTTCTTCATCAGGCTCATGCCGGCCTTCTTAGAAGGATGCAGGCGAGACAGCACCGCCATGGTACTGACTACCCGGAGCGTATTGGGAGCTATGTGCACGTCCCGCAGGGCGCTCTGACTCAAGAGCTTCTCGTAGATCTTGACCTCGTCGCTCACCCGCAGGTTGTATGGTACCCGCACAACGATGATACGGTCCTGCAGGGCCTCAGCCTTCTTGTTAGCGACGAAGGAGTTATATTCAGACTCGTTGGTGTGAGATATAACAACCTCGTCCGCATAGATCATGCTGAAGCGGCCGGTCTTGATGTTCTGCTCTTGAGATAGCGAAAGGAGGACGTACAGGAACTTCTCGTCTGCCTTGAGCATCTCGATAAATTCCATGATACCCCGATTAGCAACGTTCAGCTCGCCGTCAAAACGGTAGGCCCGCGGATCGCTCTCAGCCCCGATCTCCCCGATTACGGAGAGGTCAATTCCTCCGACCAGCTCTGAGATGTCCTGAGACTTGGGGTCCGAGGGGCTAAACGTACCGATTCCCAGGCGGTCCTTCTCGCTAAAGATCACCCGCCTGACAGGGACCTGTTCAACCCTGCCCTCGTACTCGTGCTGGACCATGTGACGGCAGCGGGGGCAGAGGTCTCCCTCGATGTAAATGCCATAGGCCTTCTGCAAGTCGGAGCGGAGCTCATGAGGGATCAGATGCAGTGGGTCCTCGTGCATCGGGCAGGTCTTGATAGCGTATACCGCCCCCTCAGGGGTACGGCTGTACTCTTCGAGCCCTTTCTTCAGCAGGTATACAATGGTAGACTTTCCGCCTCCGACAGGGCCCATCAGCAGAAGAATTCGCTTTCGGACTTCCAGGCGCTGAGCAGCAGACTGGAAATATTCTACGATCTGCTGCAGGGACTTCTCCAGCCCAAAAACCTCCTGGTTGAAGAACTGGTAGTTCGGAAGGCCGTCCCCGTTAGAGGCCGCGCCCGACGCCATGATCATATCAAATACGCGGGCGTGTGAAAGGCGAGCAAGGCCGGGATTCCTCGTCACCATCTCGTAGTATTCCGAGAAGTTGCCCTCCCAAGAGAACTCCTTCTCCCGCGTGCGAAACTCCTCGAGTCTCTTCCCCAGATCCATGTCCATCCTCTACAGCCTCACAACAACACTATTTAGGACTGGGCCCCACAACCACTGCCCTAGAATGACAAAAGCCAGCCTTCCTAAATCAGGCTGGCTCTCGGGGACTGCTATGCTGTTGAACCCTTCCTATACTAGAAGTATAATTCCGAGCAGCCTGTTCAAGTGTAGGCATATGCAGGAAGTTACGCCCTGGAAGCAGACAGAGACAGTAACCACCCTTCCACTTCGCTTTAATTATATAGCTGGCACCGTACCTTGTCAATTGAAGCCCGCTTCACACCAAAATGCCTGTTTGCATCCTGGCCTCGGCAAACTACTAGGCATCTTAGCGGATACTATATACTACTTCTCAGTAAGTATATAGTATATCACATTATATTTTTGTTACAGCCTGGATGGCTCAACCATGGGGCCTCCCTGCAATCTGTTGGCTCCCGTTCCTGGTGCATCACGCGTCAGGCCTCTCAGCTTGCCACTTACGCATGCTTGTGGTATATTCATCCCGGTAACTGGCTGCCGTTCGCCTGGATCAGCGCTTGATCTTTCCTCGCTGCATAACCGCCGGGCTGAACGTAGCCCTGTCAAGTTCGGTGAGAGTGTGTATCCGTTACCATTGCATCCCAGGAGGTTCTGACTTGGAGCGCTCTCTAGATATTAATGGCAAGATAGTTGTAAGGACCCTGACGAAGGCCGACATTCCGTCCATACTGGAGATCGATAGCAAGATCACCGGCGCCTCTCGCACCAGCCTCGACAGTGAGAAGATTGATTACTACCTACGCAACCCTCTGGTTTGCTGGTGCGCAGAGCACCAGGGGAAGCTTATCGGGTTTATGCTGGGAGATGTGCGGGGCTGGGAATTCGGTGCAAGCGAGAGCGGATGGATCGAGATCATGGGAGTTGACCCTGCCTACCAGCGCAAGGGTGTGGGCACGGCCATGCTCAACGCAATCCTCGACGAGCTCAAGAAGAAGGGTGTAAAAACTGTTCGGGTGGTAGCCCGTTGGTACGACCCAATCCTCAACTTCTTCCGAGCGGAAGGGTTCGAGCAGGGCGAGCTTCTCAGTGTCCAGAAAGACCTGGAGTAGTGACTTACCGCAAGACATATACCTTCTCCCCGGCCGGTTTCCTCCCGCCAGTCAGCTCCTTTCCGCTCCGGAGACCATCGCGTATATTAGACGGAGAACGGAAATAGATGCGTCAGGCTAAGGCGAACAAGTTCTACTACGGCTGGGTCATTGTAGGAGTCGCCCTCCTGGCTTCTTTTGTTGTATCCGGAGCCAGGATGTCTTTTGGCCCCTCATTCAAGTTCATGCAAGAAGGATTTGGCACCAGCCGGGAGATGCTCTCCATAGCCATGTCCATAAACCAACTCTTCTACGGATTCGCAGGCCCGCTGACCGGCTGGCTCACTGACCGCTATGGCGCCAAGACGGTTGTCATTATCAGCGCAGTTCTCACGATGATCGGCCTTCTGGGGTCTAGCTTCGCTCCCAATCTCTGGGTCCTCTATATTGCCTATGGCGTGTTTGCTGGCATTGGGTTTAGCGGCACCACAACCGTGCCCTTTTCCGCGCTGGTGACCCGGTGGTTCAGACGCAAAAGTGGGCTCGCCCTTGGACTCTTCACAGCCGGTACGCCGATCGGTCACATGATAATCGTGCCGATCGCGACCTACATGATCATATCGGCTAGCTGGCGCTTTGCCTATGCCGTTCTTGGGGCGGTAATCGCCCTGGTAATCCTTCCCCTGGCATGGAAGCTTATCAAGACTGATCCCCGGGAGATGGGACTGCTCCCGGATGGTGATATCGAGGCTCCCATGATTCAGACACCGGGGTCCGGAGCAACGGGGCCCGGAATGGCAGGCAGCAAGACCCTGGCCGATGCCTTAAGAAGCAAGCCGTACTGGCTGCTATGCCTCGGGTGGTTCACGTGCGGTTTTGCGGGATTTCTGGTAGCGACGCATCTGGTCCCATTTTCCACGGACGTTGGCATGGACCCTATGCAAGCTGCTACTGTTCTGTCGCTGCTCGGCGCCTTCAGCGTTGTCGGCACGTTGGGCATAAATGCCATGTCTGACCGGATCGGATGCAGGATCCCCCTCGCAGCTGTCTACTTCTCCAGGTTCCTGATCTTCCCGCTGCTGGTATCATCACTGGCTTCCAATAACTACTTGTTCATTTACATATTCGCCATTATTATGGGGCTGGGTCAGTTGGCGACGTTCCCGCTGGCATCGGTAATCACCAGGGAGATCTACGGCCAGCAGTCCATGGGAATCATCCTGGGAACGATCTTGCTGGCACACCAGATTGGAGCGGCCATTGGAGTCTACCTCGGTGGCGCGATGTTCGACGCTACCGGAACCTACGACGGAGCTTTTCTGATTGCTGCTGGTCTCGGATTGATTGCAGGTATTGCGAGCCTCCTGATCAAGGAGGAGCGTCGTCCGGTCTATGCCCCAAGCCTGGTACCTGCGGAGTAGATTGGCCATGTCTAAAGTAGTGATTTACAAAGTAAATAACGACCTGAGGGAGAAGGTGGCAGCCATCTTCCAGGCGTTTGCGCCCGATCTAAAGGGACGCCGGGTGCTTATCAAGCCCAATATGCTTGCGGCCTTGCCTCCAGAGGCAGGGCGGAACACCCATCCCGCAGTTGTTGAGGCCGTCGTGTTGGAATGCCTGGACCGGGGCGCAAGCGTGCGTGTAGGTGATAACTCCGGCAGCATCGACCGAAGCCCCCTGTATACCGGCAAGATAGCCGGCTATGTCGAGGCCTGCCACGGTTGTTTCGGAGGCATCTCGTCCGAGGTGGTCCAGGTGCCCACTGACTCCAGATTTGTAAAAAGCTTCTGGATCTCTAAAGCCGTGCTCGACGCCGACTACGTTATCGGAGTGCCCAAGCTTAAGGCCCATGTGCTCATGACACTTTCCGGGGCACTTAAGAATACTCTCGGCTATGTGCCGGGGGGATGCAAGAACCAGCTACACTTCAAGACGACGGGACGCAAGCAATTTGCCGAAATGCTGGTAGATGTGCACCGCGTCCGCCCGCCGGACCTTCACATAATGGAAGCCCTGACGGTGATGGAGGGCAATGGCCCGGATGCCGGGCATGTCCGCGATGTGGGCAAGATTCTGGCCAGCACTGACCCCGTGGCACTCGACGCGACGGCGGTACGAATGACGGGCCAGGACCCCGCGCGGGTGCCTCTGATCACTATTGCCCAGCAGAAGGGGCTCGGTACGTGGGCTGAAGACAGTATTGAGGTCGTGGGCGATTTCGAGGTAATACCGGACTTTGAGATGATCACGCCAGGATTCTGGTCTTCCGTCGAATCGGTAGACACCTTCTCAAAGCTCGGAACGATGAAGCCGGTAGTCTATCCGGACAAGTGCAGCCCCTGTGACCTCTGCGGCCTTCGCTGCCCGGTTGGCGCCATCGCAACCATCGGCGGGCCGAGGGTTGACGAAGACAAGTGTATCTCTTGCTTCGCCTGTGTTGAGTTTTGCCCCCAGGGCGCCTTTGAGGTGCCGGCGGGACTCGCCCAGGAGATCATGTCAAAGGTGTTCAGCTAGAATGGATGAGATCGACGATATAGACCACGTAGAGCTAGAGCCTCCCAAGGTCTTTGATGCCATTACCTTTTTGACCCAGTTCGGACCGCTAAAGCGGGAGTATCCCGACGAGCAGGCTTTCCGGGAGGATATCCGGTCCACCATTCAGAATTACCTCGAGAAGAACAATCTAGCCAGTAGCTACGGGCTGCTGGTGCCCGGCCGAGACGGCGAAGCAATCCCCCCGGCTAATATCTTCGGCGCAGAATTCCTACCGGACATGGTCCTGGTGCAGCAAGATGGGGAACCGGTGGCGGCCATACTGACGAAGCTGGTCAAAGCCAACCCCGACGGGCTGGTCCAGGCTGTCGGCCGGGCCGTTCTGTTCTCTCACCGCTATCCCTGGATATTGAGCCTGGTCCTGGACAAGGGGAAAAGGCACCGGGAGAAACGGGAACTGGACCACCGGTTTCGCGCCGACATGTGGCATAACCGCCACGTGCGCTTCCTCTTCCGATAGGGTACAATACACCCGCGGGCCGGGGCCTTTCATCGGCCCATTAACGACAACGCGCCCTACCGGGTTACACAGAAAGGAGCATATGTCTAAGGTCTTAGTTTCCAAGATCAACAACGACGTGCCCGAGCAGATAAAGCGGATCTTCGACGAGTTTGTGCCCAATCTCGCCGGTAAGAAAGTAGTAATAAAGCCCAACGTCCTCGCTCCGACACCCCCGGAAGAAGGCAATACAACTCACCCGGACGTTGTCCGGGCAGCCGTACGTGAGTGCAAGGCCCGCGGAGCCGCCGACATCAAGGTGGGTGACAACCCCGGGGCGCTGGAGGGCAATTCACGCAACACAGCCCGACTGAATGGCATCCTGGAGGCATCCGAGGGCTATTTCTACCCTCTGGCACGCCGGCTGACCTGGGTGCCAGTGACCAGCCGGTGGGTGGAAGGCTTCTGGTTTCCGAACGCTCTGCTGGAGGCCGACTACATCATAAACTTGGCCCACCTTAAGGTCACCGTGCAGACGACCGTCACCGGCGCCATCAAGAATTGCTATGGATACCTGCCGGGAGGCATCAAGTCACAGAACCATTTCAAGGCCATGGGCAAGAGAAGGTTTGATGACCTCCTGCTGACCCTCTTCCAGGTCCGCCCCCCTGACCTCCACGTTATCGAGGGTATTTACATCATGGACAGCCTTGGCCCGCGGGGAGGTCGTGTCCGGCCCTGGGGAGGAGTCCTGGCAAGCACGGACCCGCTAGCCGTAGACGCAACTACTATCCGGCTCATGGGCGCCGATCCTGAAAAGGAATATGTTCTCAGTATGGGCGCCGAGCGGGGACTCGGTACATTCAAACAGGATGAGATCGAGGTCGTCGGCCAGCTCGACCCCATCCCGGACTTCCGGATGCCTCCCGAGAAAGGCTTCTTCCAGACGGCCGAGGCTGGCGAGCTTCTCAAGCAGCTTGGCCTGCTGAAGCCGGTGGTCTACAAGGAGAAATGTAAGCCCTGCAACGAATGCAGCTACTGCCCGGTAGGCGCCATCACTGTTCAGGAGTATCCTGTTGTGGATATGGAGAAGTGTATCTCCTGTTTCTCCTGCGCCGAGTTCTGCCCCCAGGAGGCCATCCAGGCGCCCCCCGGTGAGGCCGAGCGCCTGATGGTTGAGATATTCAAGTAAGCCATGACTAAGCCGATAGACATCTGGTTCAATGCCTGGCCCAAAGCTGAGGTTGACCGTCTGGTCAGCCAGCCCGAGGTTGCCTATGTCCTCCAGATGGAGAAGCTGGACTTCAAGGCGCCTACCCCGGAAGAGGCGGTGGCTATACTGGACGAGGCGGGGGTAGAGATCGCCTTTCTGACCTCACTGAAGCAGGGATTCCACCGGCGTATGCGCCCGGGACACCGGGATCGCATGGCCCTGGATGTATCCCACCGGGACCTCCTGCCCTTTATCGAGAAGTACCCCGGTCGCTTCAAGGGACTTTACGGGGTCAATCCCTGGCTAATGATGGATGGGGTACGCGAGCTTGAGGAATCAGTCAAGGAGTACGGCTTTGTGGGCGCGGTTACGCACGTAGCCGGCTTCGCCCCCTTCAATGACAAGATGTGGTATCCCTTCTACACCAAGTGCGCCGAGCTGGACGTACCGGTAATCACCCAGTCGGGCCACTTTGGTGAGTTCATGCCCGAGGGGTCGTGCCACCCCTTGCTTATCGATGACGTAGCACTGGACTTTCCCGAGCTACGGATAGTGGCCGGACATACTGGCTGGCCCTGGTCGGACGAGCTGATTGCAGTAGCACTCAAGGACCCGAACGTCTACATCAGCACCGAGGCCCACCTGCCCAAGTACTACGAGCCATCCCTGGTCCGCTACATCAACACGCGGGGCCAGGACAAGGTCATGTGGGGCACCGACTGGCCGGTCACCGAGCCCAAGCGGAACCTGGAGCAGATCGAGCAGCTAGGGCTTCGCGATGACCCGAAGCGCAAGCTCCTGCGCGATAACGCCATCAAAGTGTTCAAGCTGGATTTGTAGCAAGGCGGGGCCAAGTCTCGCCGAGTTAGTGTGCTACTTATGCCGAGTTAGTGTGCAACTTATATTGTGATCTGTAGGGGAGGCTCTAGAGCCTCCCCACACCACAGCCGCAGCCTGCCTTACGCCCCCGCCGGGGGCGTTTCCGCTGCTACAGTAGCTCAAGTCGGTCAATTGACGCTAAGGAGGTAAGGGGTGATAAGGCCGTTCTACAACTCCCGCGTGGCAGAGCAGACCTACTGGGACGAATATTGGCAGACCATGCCCCGGGAGAAGCTCAACGAGGTCCATTTCCAGAAGATCCAGAGGCTGATCAGGTTCGCCTATCAAAACGTCCCCTTCTACCGGCGCCTCTATGATAAGGCCGGCCTGAAGCCTGAGGACGTGCGGACCTGGGACGACTTCTACCACAAAGTACCCTTCACCGATAAGCCGGATTTCATGACCGACCAGCAAGAGAATCCCTTCGGCATCCAGGGTCTGGGCATGGAACACATCCTGCAGTCCTTCCAGACCTCCGGGACTACCGGGGAACCGTTGCGGGAGATCTACACCCGCTACGATGAGTATTTTTCCGACGTCTGGTGTGTCGGCTGGTGGGACATGGGGATACGACCGGGCGATAGTTTCTACTTCGCCTTCACCTTCGGCCCCTGGATCGCCTTCTGGGCCGCCTACTGGGGATGCCGGCATATTAACGGAACAGTCTATTCCGGAGCCAGCCTGAGCACGGAAGACCGGATCCGCCATATTCTCAAGGTCAGGCCCACGGTCGTAGTTGGCACTCCGACATACCTCCTGCATATGCTGCAGGTGGCCAAAGGCATAGGCGTAGACTTGCGGGAGAGCTCCGTCAGGTTTCTGACCGGCGCCGGCGAGCCAGGGCTAAACCTCCCGGCAACCCGGAAGCTCCTCACGGATGGCTGGGGGGTAGACCATATCTGCGATGCCTACGGCGTGGGCGAGGGCGGGTTCGTGGGGACCGAATGCCGGGCTCACCCGGGAGGCACCCATATCTTTGAGAAGCATCACCATTGCTATACGGCGGACCCTGAAACTGGTGAGCCGCTGGCCGAGGGCCAGGTGGGGGAGAACATCGCAACATGCTACCATCGGAGCGGCCAGATCTTCATCAAGTACCGGACGCATGACCTGGTAGAGCGTCATGAGAATTTCGACCATGGCTGCGGTTGGACCTGGGCCTACTACCCCGGCACGGTTCTCGGAAGATCCGACTTCATGGTCACCATTCGCGGCATGAACGTTTATCCTACCGCGGTTGAGACCCTGCTGAGCCAGGTAGCCGGAGCCAGCCACCACTATGAGCTTCACATAACGCGCGAGGAGGGAATGGACCGGCTGTCCGTGAAGCTGGAGGCCCAGGAAGGCATCTCACCTTCCGAATTCCCGGACATCGCCCAGCGCGCCAGGCAGACGTACCGCACAAATCTAAGCATCAGTGTAGAGGTGGAAGTGGTCCAACCCGGCACGCTGCCTCGCTATGAGCTGAAGAGCAAACGCTTCTTCGACCATCGCCCGGTGGAGGAGCGGAGGAAACTAGACCGTTAGAGCCCGGGCTGCATCAGCCTGCGAGGGACCAGCACAATCTGCTATTATGTATACAGCCGTTCATGGTCAGACCTAACGGCTCTAATCCATGAGGCTCTACAGGTCTCTATCTGAGGGAAGATTCAAATATGTACGACCTACCACGCATGATCGAAAAGATGGGGGATGGCAAGCTTGAGAGGAGCAAGCATTTCTCCATAACCGGACCGGACGATGGCGTCTTCTGTGCCAAAGCATCCCTGAAAGATCGCCAGCACAACATGGAGGTGGTGGTGGTGATTCAGGAGGGTACTATGGAGATCCTGGAGGTGCAGGGCTCAATCATAGAGGCCCCCCACGACCCGTGCCCATCGTCGGTAGAGGGTCTCAAAAGCCTGGTAGGGATGCGCATACAGCCGGGGCTGTTTGGCGAGATGCAGAGACGCGTCGGGGGATTCAAGGGCTGTATCCATATGAATGAGCTGATCCGCGAATCCGTCCAGTTGGTCGCCGCTCAAAGGAACCTGACCGACCTACGGCGGATGCACGAGGCTGGCCATACTTATGAGGAAATGCTCGAGTGGGCCGAGAGCGTACGCAGCTGGACCTGTGTAGCGGCCCCTGACCCAATCCCTAACGGCTGATAGCCGCCGGCCTCAAGCTATCAGACCCTGGAGCCAGCGGTTGCCGGTTGTTCCTTCAGGGCTGACAGCTGGCCGTGCGCCAGACGTATCACCCGGTCGGCCATCGCCCCGATGTCGGGATCATGAGTAACCATGATGATCGTGTAGCCCTCATCGTGGCGCGCCTTGAAGAGGGACATGACTATGTCCTCGTTGGCTTTATCCAGGTTCCCCGTCGGCTCGTCTGCGAGCAATATCTTGGGCTCGTTTATGAGGGCCCGTGCGATACAGACGCGCTGCTGCTCTCCACCTGATAGCTGCGAAGGCAGATGATTCAGCCTGGCGCCCAAGCCGACCACTTCGAGTGCCTTCCGGGCCTCTTCCTGATCAGCCATGCTGTGGAAGTACTGGGCCAGCATCACGTTCTCCACGGCGGTCAGATACGGTACCAGGTAAAATTGCTGAAAGACGATGCCCACAGTCTCCCGCCGAAAACGGGTCAGCTCGGCGGAGGAGAGATCTGCCACATCGGTACCGTCTATTATCAGATTGCCTCCTGTGGGACGATCGAGGCAGCCCAGCAGGTTTAGGAGGCTGGTCTTGCCGGAACCGGAGGGTCCCATGATCGCCACCCACTCACCTCGCTTTACGTCAAAGCTGACACTATCCAGGGCGCGGACCTTCCCGTTGTAGGCCTTAACAATCTCTCTGGCCTCTACCAGACATTCTTCCATGTTAATCTCCCTTTAGAGTAATCGCCGGGTCTACTGCCAGGATGCGTCGCACCGGAACGATACAACAAACTAAGGCCACCGCCAATGCCAGGGCCACCGTAAGGGCGAGCGCCGCCGGTTGCAGAGCGACCGCTGAGGAGAAGACGCTAAACCCGATAACCTGGGAAAGTCCGAACCCGAATCCGTAACCCAACAGCCCGCCTACAACCCCAAGTATCAACACCTCAGAGAGCAGCAGCGTCACAACCGATCGGTCCCGGGCGCCGAGGGCCTTCATCAACCCTATCTCCCGAGTGCGCTCAAGAACTGCCGCGGTCAGGGTACTGCTTACCGAAAGTGAAGAGGCCAGGAGCACCAGGACCGCCACTATAGCCAGAAGCAGCTCCACCTTACCAAGCACCTGCCCTTCCGCCTGGGCCACCTGCCCGACAATGCGGACTTCTGAGCCGGGGATATCTAGCTCCACCTGGTGGGCCAGGGCTTCCAGGTCTGCACCAGCAGGCGACCTCATCTGTACCAGCCCGACCTCTCCAGTCCTACCCAGGAGACGCTGCACCAGCAAGAGGCTAGCCAGGACCTGGCTATCCTCGGAACCTCCAGTCTCGATAGTCCCTGAAATGCTTAGGCGCAGGCTGGATCCACCGTGCTGTACCTCCAGCGAGTCGCCTGGCATGACCCCAAGGGCCCGGGATGCCGCGACGCCGATCAGAGCCGATGATGAATCACCGGCGTCTGGCCATGCTCCATCCACCTTCCACCAGGACGCCAGGGGCGACGAGGCCTCGAGCCGTGTGCCCCCGAGAACTATCTTCTGACCACGAGCCTCGACAACGGCATAAAGATAAGGGGCGAAGTAGACCTCGCCGGCCTGCCTGGATTCCAGGGAGGCCACACTTGCTTCCGACAGATACGAAGTACTGTTTGGTTGAGACAACTGGAGTCCGCTCTTCGGCAAGAGAAGCATGTTAGCCCCATAAGCCTCGAGCTGCCTACCGGCCTTCTGGCCAATGTCCATAGAGACGTTCAAGAGAGCACTCACCAGACAAGCGCCCAGCAGGAGAGCAGCAAGAGTGATGGCAGATCGACTACGTCTCTGCACAAGCGATTTCCAGAGCAGTATCGGTAAGAGAGAGCGTTTCATCTAAGTCTGCCTCAGGAGAACGACCGGATCTACGCTCATGGCCTTCCGCACAGGCAGAGCGCTACCTGCCAGAGCGACTATGATCCCCAGCAATACGCTGGCCGCGGCCACGGTTGGATTCGGCCAGATAGCCACACCGAACACCCGGTCACCGATGAAGACCGCCAGGACCATTCCAAGGCCATAACCCAGCACACCTCCCAAAAGACCCATTACTCCGGCCTCCGCAAGGAAGATAGTGGCAACCTGTGAGTCAAGCGCTCCTAGCGCTTTGGAAAGACCGATCTCTCCCCGGCGCTCCATTACCGACGCGGTCATAGCGGTCATGACCGCCAGGGCAGATGCCGCCAGGGCTACCACAGCGATCAGGAGCATGAGCCATTGGATTCTTACTAGAAATCCGCCCTCAGCCTCGGAGACCTGCCGGATCGCCTGGGCATTGCTGCCTGGCAGAACCTCCTTGACCTGGGTAGTAATTGAATCGATGACCGGACTGCAGTACCATTTCTCATATTCCGCTGGGGTCATCTCTTCCGGGTTCTTGTTGCGCAGCTCGGCTGAAAGCTTTTCCTTAGGGAGCGTCAGTGCGCTTACCAGTACCCTGCCAACCGCCCCTGGGGATGAGGCCATCTCCTGGGTAACTGCCAGGGGAACAATAACCTGGTCGTCCTCCGGACCGCCGGTTGCCAGGACCCCCGATACTCTGAGCTCACGTGTGACGCCTCCATATTGCAGTTTCAGCACGCCGCCCTCGCCCAGGCCAATCCTCCGGCTAAGCGCCTGCCCCAAGAGAGCCGTATCCCCGTCCCCATCCCCGGGCCAGGCTCCCTCGGTGACCCGCCACCAGGGGGATACCTTCCTGACTCCAGTGCGGAACGAAGACTCTGAAGTCGCCGCGCTGGCTCCAGAAAAATTAGAGCGTATCTGCGCCCCCTTGGGGATCACTACTTCCTTATCGAACCAGGTTCCGGTTACTGCTACCGGGTCAGAATACTCACCGGCCCTGGCCTCAAGGGTAAGGAAGGGGACGAATCCCAGGATGTTGTTGCGCCAGAAGATCGTCTTGAGTCTGGTAAGGTCCGCCTCCTGGAGGTATGACGGCTCTCTAGCAGGGCTATAAGTGGTGCCGGCAATACTGATCTCCAGGGTCTCGGACGTGGGAGTAACCAGGATGTTGGCACCGTATGACCGCAGCTCCTGGGACATGCGGTCCATAATGTCCGCATAGACGGCGAAGAGGGCCGTGGCTAGAGAGGAGCCGATGACTATCGCAAGCAAGGCGACGACCACCCGCTGTCTCCGGCGCCAGAATGTTTCCTTTAACAAACGTAGCAGCAATTATTTCACCATTATTCGTCGGGTCGCGGAAAAACCACGACATGAGATGGAGCGGCCTGTACGCGAACAGGTTGGCCCAGCGGGAAAACCACGATGGAAGGCTGGCTGCTATGGAGCACCCGGCCGGACCGCAAGCGAACGCTATATAGGTTTTCAGAACCCCTGAATTGGCGCAGAGCAATGATAGAATCCCCCTGCGGGTCCGGCAGTACTTCCACGTCGTCCGGCCGCAGCATAATGAATACCTTGGCTCCGGAAGGAAGAGGCCCTCCGTAGGCAAACCGCCCGACCTCTGTGACCACCGACGCTTCACCGATGGTCCCTTCCAAAAGGTCGGCTTCACCAACGAAGCTTGCGACGAAGCGACTGGCAGGGTGATGGTAGATCTCTTCAGGTGTGCCGACTTGCTCCAAACGCCCGGCGTTCAAAAGGGCTACCCTGTTGGCGAGGACGAAAGCCTCCTCCTGGTCGTGGGTTACAAGTATTGCAGTCGTCTCGGCCTCCTTCAGGATTTTCTGCACTTCCTGGCGCATCTGGGCCCTCATATCCGCGTCGAGATTGCTAAACGGCTCGTCCAGGAGCAGCACCACCGGACAGGGGGCAAGAGACCGAGCCAGGGCTACCCTCTGCTGCTGCCCGCCGGAGAGCTCATGGGGATAGCGCCGCGCGTACTGCCCCATGCCAACCATGTCTAGCATAGTCTTAACGATCCTCTCCCTCTGAGACTGGGGAAACGATCGTAGACCGAAAGCCACATTCTGCTCTACCGAAAGATGAGGGAAAAGTGCGTAGTCTTGGAAGACGATGCCCACGCCCCTCTTCTCGGGTGGAACCCAGTGAGTTGGAGAGGCTACCGGATGGCCTCCTAAGATGATGTCTCCCGAGTCCGGTCTTTCGAACCCAGCTATCAGACGCAAGGTGGTAGTCTTGCCGCAACCGCTGGCTCCGAGAATGGCGAAGACCTCCTTATGGGCGACTTCGAAGGAGAGACCCTCTACAACTGGAGGACCGCCGAATGACTTACATATGTTTCGTACTGAAACAGCTGGAGGGGTTTCCAATCTGCCTAGATCCGTTTTGCCCGTAGTATACGCCTCTCTATCCGGAATCGTAATCTCTCCAGGGGAGGCTGGGGGCTTGGTTCGACTGGACATGTTCTCACCGGCCTATCTCTTCCCCTTTAGCCATCAAGGCCATGGGGATGAACGAAATCAGTATGAGCAAGAGGGCAGGCACCGCGGCCCGGGCGTAGAGCCCCTCGCTGGTGGCACCCCAGATTGACGTTGCAAGGGTGTCGAACCCGATCGGACTTAGAATAAGAGTGGCAGGCAACTCCTTTACGGTAGTGAGGAACACCAGACCGGCTGCCCCCAGGAGCCCCCGGCGCACCAACGGGATCGTGACCCGCGCCAGGATTTGGGGGACGGAGTATCCCAGGCTACGTGCGGCATCCTCCACCCTTGGGTTGATCTGCAAGAGCGAGGCACGGGTTGCCCCTACCGCTTGCGGAAGGAAACGGACCAGATAGGCAAACACGAGCATTGCCATCGTCTGGTAAAGCGGTGTCGCGTAGCGCACACCAAAGAACACCAGGGAAAGCGCAATGACGATACCTGGCAGGGCGAACCCGATATAGGTCGTCCGCTCTACCAGAGCGCTGAGACGGCCCCGGTAGCGTACGGCCAGCACCGCTACCGGAACAGCTGCCGCTAGCATTACGGCGGTTGCTAACCCGGATGCATACGCAGAGTTGAGCGCCGGCCTCCATACTAGAAAGAGTGGCTGCCCTGCAGCGATGCCTTGCGCGAGCCAGAAGACCAGGACAAGTACCGGCAAAGCCAGGGCCGCCGTCGCCGTCAGGATACAAAAGGCCAGTGCTGGCCAGCGCCAGCGTCCCAGGGATACGGGCCGCGGGGGGCGAATAGAGCCAACCGTGCTACGGTAGTATGCAGCGCGGCCGCGGGCACGGCCTTCCGAGAAGAGCACGAGCACCGTAAGACAAACAAGTACTAGAGAAAAAACTGCAGCCAGAGTGCGATCAAAGGATCCCTGATACTGAAGATATATCTGGAAAGTGAATGATTCAAATCTAAGCAGAGATACCGCACCGAAATCGCTCAAGGTGTAGAGAGCTACCAGGAGAGCTCCAGCGGCAGTCGCGGGCTTGAGCTGGGGTAAGACCACTCGCCAGAAAGTTGCAGCCGGGCTGCAACCCAGGCTGCGTGATGCCTCCTCGGGACCGGAGTCCATACCAGATAGAGCGCCTCTTACGCTAAGCAGTACATAAGGGTAGCTAAAAAGGGTTAGAGCCAGCATGGCACCCGGAAAACCATAGATGTCTGGCAGCCTCTCCACCCCCAGGGGCGCCAGACGCTGCTGCAGCATGCCTCGTGGCCCAAAGGCGGATATGAGGACGAAGCCTCCCACGTACGAGGGAACTGCAAGAGGGAGCGCCAGTAGAACCGCCCACAGACGGCGCAGGGGCAGGTCCGTGCGCACGGTCAACCACGCCAGAGCGACTCCGAGGGCAGACGTAGCGACCGTGACGGATAGGGCGAGCAGGGAAGTGTTGAACAGAACCTGCACCGTCCTCCCCGTCAGAAGGAGTTGCAGCGCCTCTTCACCGGCGCCGACAGTGCGCAATACCAGGTAGGCGATGGGCAGCAGCATCGCGGCAGCGACTATGACAGCTGGGATCAAAATAACGGCCGGAGGCCGGGGCGCCCTGGCGCCCCGGCCGATCCAGGTTACAAATAGAGCCGGCCGTACCGCTTGCAAAGGTTTACAAAATCCCGAGTTCCCGCATGAGCTTCAGCGTCCCATTTAGGTCGTCCAGGTTGCTCAGATCGATATTGGGCGTCTCAAGTTGAGACAGGGGCAGTATGCGCTGGTCGGCAGGGATACCCTGGACCAGCGGGTACTCGAATGTCTGCTCAGCAAAGTAACGCTGAGATACTTCCGAGAGAAGATATTGCACGAAGGTCTCGGCAGCTTTCTTGTCTTTGGCCGCCGACAAGACACCTACGCCAGCCACGTTCATCAGCGCCCCCACATCACCCTTCTTGGGGTAATAGTTGCGGGCGGCAAAAGACTCCCCCTTTTCCTTTAACTGTCCAAACAGGTAGTAATGGTTAATGAAAGCTACCTGGATCTCCCCGGAGGCTACGGCCTGTATGGCGGCGTTGTTATTTGGATAGGTCTTCGGGTTATTGGCCTGGATTCCCTTTAGCCATTGCCTGGCTTTCTCTTCCCCTTCCAGCACCCTCATGGCTGTCACGAAGGCCTGGAAAGAGGCGTTGGTCGGGGGCCAGCCGATGAGGCCCTTCCACTTGGGGTCAGTGAATCCCCATATCGACTCCGGCAGGTCGCTCTCTTTGAGCGATTGGGTGTTGTAGGCCACAACCCGGGCCCGGCCAGAGACTCCTACCCATTCCCCTTTGGGCGACCGGAACCGCTTATCCACACGATCCAGAACGCTGTCGGGCAGCTTGGCGAGAAGACCTGCCTTGGAGAGAGCGCCCAGGGCCCCCGCGTCTTGCGCGAAGAAGACGTCGGCAGGTGTCCGGCTACCCTCCTCCAGAATGGCGGCCGCTAGCTGGGCGGTATCTCCATATCGGACCCGCACTTCAACCCCGAGTTCCTTGCCTATCCGGTCCAGGAGAGGTCCGACCAGTTCTTTGCTACGACCTGAATACACGGTAATGACCCCGCCAGCCTGGGGACGTGCCGCCACGGTCGGCGTAGCCTGGGAGGCCGCAGCAGGCGTCGCTGACGCGGTCTTGGGAGACGCCGTGGGCGTGGGTTGTGGAGCAGTCGTAGGAGCGCAGCTTGATACCAGTAAACTTGCAAGCGCCGCCCCCGCTATGATAAGACTTATTCGTCTTCTTACTCTCATATGGATGGTACCATTCCTCCCTCTGGTTTATCTTCCTTCGAGCCAGTAGCCAGGCCGCCTGGCCCTACCCGTTCGCCGATCGTTTCCCGGATACGTGGTTAGCCATACCGCTAAACCGCAGTATCATAGATCTTTGTTCTCAGCCCCTCGTTCTTCCTTACCGAAATCGCTCCATCTCGGCCTTCAGATGCTCGAGATGAACGACCAGATGTGTTCCATTTGTATCCGTCTCCAGACGAATAGGGTTGCAGCCACCGCCGTGCCCAAGAGTATCCCAGGGTATGGGCGCGTTGCAGTTCTTGCAGATGGCATTCTCCCCTTCTTGCACATAGCCCTTGGCACCGCATATCTCACAGGCGTCGAAGGCTGTATAGACGTCGCCCCCCTTGCCCTTGGCTACCAAAAAGCGTATGTCAACGCCGTCCACGCTGGCCGAGTACTTCTGGAGCTGACCTTCTGCAACCTCGTCCATCGCGACGGCTACCATATGGTCATGGACCTCCAGGGGTACCGGGGTCGGATCGATGGTACTCGATCCGGCGAATACGGCCGAACCCATGAGAAGACTGACTAACAGTGCGGAGCCACCAAGTGATAGTCTCCAGGTCCGTTCGGTCCGGGCCGCCGCCTCCAACTTGCGCCTCTCAGCTGCGCTCCCAGCGCCTGGCTTAGCCTGATGACTTCCCAGGTCCCAGAGGACCATGAAAATGGGCAAGATGACCAGGGCGGCCATAATGGCTGTGGAGGTGTTGTCACGGACGAAATAGCCCAGAATGGCCATGACCTCCTTATTCATAGGAAGGAGGCCAATTTCGGAGAACTCATGGATGCTTCCAGCCAGCAGCTTGGCGGCCAGGATGAGCAGCACGGCCCCTGTTACCCCAAAGAAGCGGCCCAGGTTAATTCGAAGGCTTCCCCGTGTAAACATCACGGCAAAAAGGGCAGCGATGCCCACGCCCACCAGGGCGCCCAAGAACTGCAGTGCACCCGCCTCCTCCTGGGTCAGGGCGGCCAGGAAAATGACTGTCTCGACGCCCTCCCTGAAAACCATGAAGAAAGTAAACGCCAGTAGGCCCAGACCCATGAGCCCGCTTTGCTTCTGCTCCACGATGCTCTCAAGACGGGCTTCTACGTGCTTCTTGATACTCTTGGATGTCCGGGCCATCCAGAAAACCATGGTGGCTACGAAGACGGCGCCGATGCCCAGCATGGCGCCTTCCAGCAACTCGTTCTCAGGATCGAAGCCAATGGCCTGGAAGAACCATGCCACCGCAATGCTGGCCACTACGGCCAGGCCGAGTCCAATGTAGACATAACGATTGAGGACACTCCGTCCCGTCTTACTCAAGTACGCCAGGATAATTCCCAGCACTAGGGCCGCCTCTATTCCCTCCCGAAGAGTAATGACCAGCGATTCAACCATTCCTGAGTCCCTCCCGTCGAAACATAGTTCCTCGCTCTTGAGTCTCGTTCAGGCTCAGGTGCGACCCAACCACCCCCAGCCTGGCTGTTTTAACGCAGTTGCGAATCATTTGCAAGTACGTGGTTGATTCTACCACCTGCTGCTGCTCTTGTCAAGGCGCTTCTCTGATGTCTGATGGCGTCTGTCAAAGCTATTGATGAGGCTGGAGGATGATTGTATTGGCGGATACCCATCTGCGATGATTCAGCTTCATTCCAGAAGCAGGCCATTAGATGGTATAATCTCGATGGAGGCCCATGGATTTTCTAGAAGGACTAAATCCGCCTCAGCGGGCGGCGGTGGAAGCGGTCGAAGGGCCGCTTCTCATACTGGCTGGACCGGGCAGCGGCAAGACCCGGGTCATCGTACAGCGGGTGGCTTACCTCGTGCGGGTGTGCGGCGTCAGCCCGCGCCAGATTATGGCCGTCACCTTCACCAACAAGGCTGCCCGGGAGATGAAGGAACGGCTTTTCCATCTGCTGGAAGAGGGCATTCATGACCTCACCGTAGGAACCTTCCACGCTATCTGCGCCGGAATCCTGCGCCGCGAGGGGCAGCACCTGGGACTCGACCCCTTCTTTGTGATCTATGACCAGGACGACCAGTTGAGCCTGATCAAGCAGGCGATGAAAGAGCTTGGCGTGGACGACAAGCAGTTCCCACCACGGACCCTGCTCTCCGCTATCTCCTCGGCCAAGAGCGAGCTCAGGGACCCGGATGCCTACCGTCTATACGCCCACAGCTACTTCCACGAGGTCGTCTTGCGCGTCTACAGAGGCTATCAGGAGATGCTCTGGAACAACCGGGCGCTCGACTTTGACGACCTCCTGATGTACGCAGTTGAGCTCTTCCGCGGCGTGCCTGCGGTCCTTGAGCATTACCAGTCCCGCTATGTCCATATCCTCGTGGATGAATTCCAGGACACCAACCTCGTCCAATACCAGCTGGTTAAGCTGCTGGCATCCCGGCACCGCAATCTCTGCGTAGTGGGAGACCCGGACCAGTCCATCTACTCCTGGCGTAGCGCCGATATCCGCAATATTTTGAACTTCGAGCAGGACTACCCGGACGCCCGTACCGTCTATCTTGAGCAGAACTACCGCTCCCACCAGACTATCCTGGATGTAGCTCATAGCGTTATCTCGGCCAACCAGAGGCGAAAAGAGAAGAAGCTCTGGACTGACAAAGGCAAGGGCGTGCCTATTGTCCTCGTGGAAGCATACAACGAGGAAGATGAGGCCCGCTTCGTCGTCTCGGAGATCGACAAGCTGGTGCGTCAGGGGGCCTGCCGTCCGGGCGATTGCGCCATCATGTACCGGACTAACGCCCAGTCCCGTGCCGTTGAGGACGCCTTCGTTCGTTACGGCCTGCCATACAAGCTGGTTGCCGGCACCCGATTCTACGAGAGGCGGGAGATCAAGGATGTTATTGCCTATCTGCGTCTGATTCACAACCCGCTCGACAGTGTCAGCCTCGCCCGGGTCATCAACGTGCCTCCCCGAGGCATCGGTCAGCGAAGCATGGCAGAGCTGTCCCGTTGGGCAACTTCGCTCGGCAAGACCATGTACGATGCCCTGCGCCTGTTGACGGAAGAACCAGAAGACGGGAAGGGTCCCGTTCCCAGCCCCTCCTTGCTCGTCCCTCGTGCAAAGAAGGCGCTGGCTGATTTCGGCAGCAGCCTGGAAGAACTGGTGAGCCGGAGCTACGAGCTCGGGCTGGTCAGCCTGCTCGACTACGCCCTGGACAAGACGGGGTACGCCGCCTGGGTACGGGACGGTAGTGAAGAGGGTGAAGAGCGATGGGAGAACATCCAGGAGCTTCGGACAGTGGCCAGGGAGTTCGAAGACCTGGAGCCTCGCACGGCCCTTTCCCATTTCCTGGAGCGGGTAGCGCTGGTGTCCGACGTTGACGCCCTGGACGATAAGCTAGACGCCAGCACGCTAATTACTTTGCATGCCGCCAAGGGACTCGAATTTGGCTCAGTCTTCATTCTCGGGATGGAGGAGGGCGTTCTCCCGCACATCCGGTCGTTCGACAGCCCGGAGCAGATGGAGGAGGAGCGTCGTCTCTGCTACGTGGGGATCACTCGTGCCAAGGACCGGCTATACCTGGTCCGCGCCCTCAGGCGGACCCTTTTCGGCAGCAGCAACCCCAATCCCGCGTCACGGTTCTTGCGGGACATTCCGTCCAATCTGACCGAGATGCGGGGAGTCCGGCAGGATGCTAAAGCCTCCAGCTTCAATTCCGCCTGGAGCCCAAGCGCTTCTGCAGCCAGGCCCGCCGAGAGCCGTCCGGCGCCCAGCATATCGCTGGTCCCAGGAGACCGGGTGCGCCACGCCAAGTTTGGGGAGGGAACCGTCGTGAGCTGCGTTCCCAACGGGGCCGATTTCGAGATCGCCGTAGCCTTCGAAGGCTCCGGGATCAAGCGCCTGCTACTCAGCTTCGCCCCTCTGGAGAAGATCTAGCCAGACCACCACTGTTTCCCCGCCCTGGTGGCCCCAATATTGCCGCATGTTGCGACACCCGGAGTCACCATGTAGCGCCTAAGCTTCCCTCTCCCGAACGCGTACGCGTCCCTTCTCGACCAGCCAGAGGCGTCCAGGGAGAGGCTCCGTAGTGAGTAGCGGGACTATTTGCTCCACAAGAGAGAGCACCTGACCCTTGCTCTGATCAGGGCTCCAACGGGAAGATTCTCGTCTACCTTGAACTTCACCGCCGCTTGCCGCTCTTTACGGCTATGTAGCGTTCCTTGGCGAGTTCGGCGCCGTAAGCCAGTGCTGCACGGATGTCGTCGCGCCCAAGCGAGGGGTAGCTCGTAAGGATCTCCTCCTCGCTCAACCCCGCCGCCAAGTTATCGAGGATTGCTGTGACCAGAACCCGTGTGCCCTTGATGCAAGCCTTGCCGTGGCATATGGCAGGATCGACAGATATACGGTCTAACATTACGGCACCCCGTCGTTATTATACACCACGCCTTCACTAGACAATAGCCGGAATCCGATAAGCAATGGGTGCCGTTACCGGTGTCACTGCCTACACTGACTTCGAGACTTTCGGCTCTAGCGTTGGCTTTCGTCAAGCGCCTGCTACATTACTTGGACCACGTTATAACCAGAACTATCAGCCTTGTCTTACGTTAACCGTACTAACATTCACTAAGCTATCCTCCTCCCCCAATGTGCAACAGAATAAATAAGATTAGCGCACATTGCACTTTTCAAACCCCTATGCTAGACTATTCGCTGTAGTAGCGTCTGCGTAGAAAATCTTCTGTGCCTGGCTTCGGCCCGTTCAGCGCCTTGATCAGTCGCCCTTTGCAGGGGCGGTCGTCTTTCGTTAGCTCCAAGGGGACTTTATAAGGTGGACTTTGACCTGACGCCTGAACAGCAGGCACTCCGCCAACTGGCAAGGGATTTCGCCCAGAAAGAGATAGCCCCGGTCGCCGCCGAATACGACGAGCGCGAGGAGTTTCCTCTACCCGTTTTCCGGAAGCTCGGAGAGGTCGGCATTCTGGGGATGGTGTTCCCTCCGGAGTACGGCGGAGGCGGGTCCGACCTCCTCTCCCTGGCTATTGTGACCGAAGAACTGAGCGTGGTAGATGTCCCGGTTGGCGTCAGCGAATCGGTGAACGGCATGGTCGGCTCCATAATCACGTTCTTCGGTACACAGCAACAGAAGGAGGAATGGCTCCGGCCTCTCGGCAAGGGGCGGATTCTCTGCTCCTTCGGACTTACAGAGCCAGGGGCCGGCTCCGACAGCATGGCGCTTTCTACCCGGGCGGACCTGGAAGACGGAAACTGGGTCATCAACGGAACTAAGTCCTTCATCACTCATGCGGGCACGCCCATGAGCGGACTGATCATCATCGCTGCCGTAACCGGTGGGAGTAAGGAACGCAAGGAGATTAGCTGTATCCTGGTCCCCAACGGAACGCCCGGCTACAATCTGGCCCGCCCTTACCGGAAGGTGGGCTGGCGGTCCTCCGATACTCGGGAGATATCCTTCGCGGACTGTACCGTGCCGGAAAGCAACCTGGTCGGCCAGAGAGGTAAGGGATTCCACCAGTTCATGACCGTCCTGGACTGGGGACGCATCGGTATCGGCGCGGTAGCCGTGGGTCTGGCCCGAGGCTGCCTGGAGCTCTCGCTCCAGCACGCGCAAAACCGGGTCCAGTTCGGCGTTACACTGTGCAAGCATCAGGCCATACAGTTCAAGCTGGCGGAGATGGCCACCAACGTCGAAGCGGCCCGGATGATGGTCCATAAGGCTGCCTACCTTCAGACTGTGGGACGGCCATTTGTTAAGGAGTCCTCGATGGCCAAGCTCTTCGCCTCGGAGGTCGCAGTGAAAACCGCCGAAGAGGGCGTGCAGATCCACGGCGGGTATGGCTACATCGAGGAGTATCCGATAGCCCGGCTTTACCGAAACTCTAAGATACTGACAATAGGCGAAGGCACTTCTGAGGTTCAAAAGATGGTCATCGCCCGGCAATTAGGTTGTTAAGCAAAAAGTTGACATAAAGCAGGAGGAACACTTTGAACATCGTGGTATGCATCAAGCAGGTGCCGGATACCGCGGCGGAGAAGAAGCTCAATGCAGACCTTCGGTTGGAGAGGACCGGCATTGAGAACATCCCCAACCCCTTTGACGAGTACGCCATAGAAGAGGCGCTCAAGGTCAAAGAGGCCAAGGGTGGCACCGTAACGGCGCTATGTATGGCCCCCGAAACCGGCAAGGAGGCCTTGCGGAAGGCCATCGCCATGGGAGTCGAGAAGGCGGTCCTGGTCACAGATCCCAAACTGACAGGGTCCGACGCCTGGGCCACCAGTTACGTGCTGAGCCAGGCAATCAAGAAGCTGGAGTTTGACCTGGTGCTTTTCGGCATGCAGAGCACCGATGCGACCACCGGACTGGTGGCCTCCGGCGTTGCTGAATTCCTCGGACTGCCTCAGCACACCTACACCGGCAAGTTAGACGTGGGGGACGGACAGGTGACGTCCCAGAGACAAACAGAGGGCGGCTACGATGTCGTCAATAGCTCCACACCAGCGGTTGTCGCCGTGGTTAAGGGTATCAATGAGCCTCGTTACCCGTCCTTGAAGGGCATTATGCAGGCCAAGCGTACCGAGATAACGGTCTGGTCTCTCTCAGACATCGGAGTGGATCCCTCCGAGGTCGGGACCGCCGGGGCCAAGGAGAAGGTAGTCTCCTTCAGCCCGCGCGAGCCGCGTAAAGGCGGGCAGGTCGTTCAGGACGAAGGCGACGCCGCCACCAAGATCGCCGAGTTTCTTACTTTCAAGAAGGTCCTTTAGGGCGCCTCTGAGCCCGGGGCGAGATCCCGAGGACTACAGCCCATGGGGCTGCCGATTAGATACAAGGTCTTACAGAAGGAGACATAAATGAGCGAGATTTGGGCCTTTATCGAGCAGGACAAAGGGGAGCCCAAGAAGATATCCCTGGAGATGGCCACACTGGCCAAGAGATTGGCGGACCAGTCCGGTGCTACGGCCGCCGCCGTGATTATGGGGCCGGGAGCCAAGGCCGCCGCTGAGAAGCTCGGTGGCTACGGTATAGCTAAGGCATACGCTAAAGACGACAGCAAGTATGGCGATTACGTCATCACCCCTCAGGCGCACCTGCTGGCCAACCTGATTCGGGAGAAGAAGCCCTCGCTGGTGCTGGTCGGATCCACGACGACCGGCCGCGATATTGCCTCTCGCGCGGCGGCCAAGCTGAAGCTAGGCATTCTGGCGAATGTCGTTGACGTCGGAATGGATGGCGGCAAGGTGCGTGTGGTCGCCCCCGCTTTTGGAGGCAACATAGAGGTTACCTCTCAACTGGTTAACCAGGAAACCGAGATAGTCACCGTCCGGCCCAACGCTGTTATGCCTGCCAAGACGACTGCCCAGATTCAGGTCGAGGAGATCGCCGGAGACGTCGGCGCCGAGTCGCTGCTGGCCAAGATCACCGAGCGTATGAGCCAGGAAACCGGCGCCGTTCCGCTGGAAGAGGCCCAGTTCATCATAGCCGGAGGCCGAGGCTTGGGCGGAGAAGATGCTTTCAAGATGCTCTTCGACCTGGCCAGCGCCCTGGGTGGCGCCGTCGGAGCATCTCGCGCGGCAGTTGACGCCGGCTGGATCTCTTACCCGCACCAGGTGGGCCAGACCGGGAAGACAGTCAAGCCAGTCGTCTATATCGCCTGCGGTATATCCGGCGCTATCCAGCACAAGGTAGGCATGCAGACGAGCGATGTGATCGTCGCTATCAATAAGAACGCCGACGCCCCTATCTTCCAGTTCGCCGACTTCGGTGTCGTGGGCGACCTCTTCCAGGTCGTACCCAAGCTCACCGATGAGGTCAAGAAGATCAGGAAGTAAGAAGCGCACCGGCCGGCAATGGCCAGACCTCGGTCTGCCAAAGGCTAAGTCAAACCCGCACACAGGCAGGGTCATTGACCCTGCCTGTGTGTATTAATCACGTGGTTCTCCCGTCTGCCGCATTGCCTGGAGCAGCGCCGGGCGTTATAATCATCCAAAGAGACGATGAGTGGAGTATTCATATGCCCAGAATGAAGCCCCCCGAGGAATGGCACCCGGAGCACGCACCCAAGTGGAATCCCCAGACGAAGTTCGAGGAAGGCCTCGTGCAGGTTTACACCGGCGATGGAAAGGGAAAGTCGACCGCCTGCTTTGGCCTGGCCTTGCGGGCATTGGGACGAGGCCTGAGGGTGAAGATCGTCCAGTTCCTCAAGGGTGACACCCGTTACGGTGAGATAATTGCTATCAAGAAATTGGCTAATGTAGATGTAGTTCAGTTTGGATCGCCGGAGTTCGTGAACCCGCTGCACCCGCGAGAAGAGGACCGTCAGATGGCACGGGACGCCTATGAGAATGCCAGGCAGGCGCTCATCAGCGGGGGTTTTGACCTGGTTATCATGGATGAGGTCAATGTCGCTGCCAAGCTCGGCCTGATTTCCGTGGATGACGTACTGGCCCTGATCAAGGATAAGCCTAAGAATGTCGAGCTGGTATTGTCAGGCCGGGATGCCGATCCGCGGGTGATCGAGGCCGCCGATCTGGTCACTCAGATGACCCTTATCAAGCATCCCTATCAAAAGGGGATCAGCGCGCGGTTCGGGATCGAGTACTAGCCACCGCCCCACCCCACCACCCCGTGATTCATAGTTGTTCGGTTGTTGTTCAATGGTGGTTCAATAGTTGTTCAATCGAACCACCACCGAACCACAATTGAACAACAACGAACCACTATGAATCACGGGTGGCAGGGTGGCGTGGGGGGCTAGCTGTGCTCCCCAGCGATCCTCCGCCCCGCTGCCTCGCTGGCCTCGGAGATGATGCGATGGAGGGCCTTAATGCGCTCCTGCTGGCCGGAATCGAGTGTGCTCTGGTGTTGGAGGGTGTCCAGCTCCACTCGTGCATCCTCAACCATCTTGGTCAACTCCAGCGATTCCAGCTCGGCCTTCGCCTTCTTCTCGATGAGCGAGAGATGGCGCAGGCTTCTATCCAGCTCAGCCATCTTGGATTCCAGGTCAGCCATCACCGTTAGCAACTGGTCGAGCTCCACCTGCCCGTAGCTGCCGATACCGGTGACCTTGTCCATCTGACGTTGAAACTGCGTCTTCAAGCCCTCCGCCGTCTGCTTACGCTGTGCTACGTCGCTCAAGAGAAGCCTGAGCCTGCCCATTATCTGCTCTAGTTGTCCCACGGCCAGCCTCCTGCAACAGCATCCTTCAACGCATCCCCATCAATGCATTATACTGAAGAGACATACTTGGGTTAAATAAGAGGTGCATCCAAGCTCGTCGTAGGGGCGGACCTTGCGTCCGCCTCGGGCGTAAGGTCCGCCCCTACTACTGCAATACGAAGCTGCCAGATGCGCCAGTAAGAGGGGCCGGCCATGTTCGAAAAAAAGATGATCGAGGAACTGCGCACCCGCTACCAGCTTTGGAAAGAGAGGATGCGTGGATCCGAGCGAAAGAGTCAATTCACCACCGTTTCTGGTGAACCGGTCCAGGGCGTCTACACCCCCCTGGATCTCGCTGAGACCAACTACCTGCAAGACATTGGGCTACCGGGCGAATACCCCTATCTCCGGGGAGTCCATGCCAGCGGCTACAGGCAGAGGCTCTGGACAATGCGAATGTTCGCGGGGTTCGGATCTGCCGAAGAGACGAATGCTCGCTTCAAATACCTGCTGGAGCATGGCCAGACGGGCCTCTCCACGGCCTTCGATGTCCCCACGCTGATGGGCTACGACACCGACGACCCAAACGCCAGTGGGGAATTCGGGAAATGCGGTGTTGCAGTGTCTTCCCTGGCGGACATGGAGATCCTGTTTGACGGAATACCGGTGGACCAGATCACTACGTCGATGACTATCAACAGCCCTGCTGCCGTTATCTGGGCCATGTACATCGCCGCCGCCGAAAAGCGAGGCATTCCCATGGAGAAGCTTGGCGGGACGATTCAGAACGATATTCTGAAAGAGTATATGGCGCAGAACGAATACATCTTCCCGCCGCGCCCTTCTATGCGCCTGGTAGTAGATACCTTTGAGTTTGGCGCCAGGCATCTCCCCCTGTGGAATACTATCAGCGTCAGCGGTTACCATATCAGAGAGGCAGGAGCAACCGCCGCCCAGGAGCTGGCCTTTACGCTGGCCAATGGCTTCGCCTACGTGCAGGCGGCCATCGACCGCGGGCTTAGCGTGGACGACTTTGCACCCCGAATCAGCTTCTTCTTTAACGCCCATAACGACTTCTTCGAAGAGATCGCGAAGTACCGGGCCGCCCGCCGGATCTGGGCAAAAGAGATGCGCGGCCACTTCGGCGCCAAGGAAGAGCGCACCTGGTGGATGCGCTTCCATACCCAGACTGCCGGCTGCACCCTCACGGACCAACAGCCAGAGAATAATATCGTCCGCGTCGCACTGCAGGCTCTTGCAGCCGTTCTAGGTGGCACTCAATCCTTGCACACTAATTCTATGGACGAGGCCCTGGCGCTACCCTCAGAGACCGCAGCTCGCATCGCTCTACGTACCCAGCAGATTATCGCCCACGAAAGCGGGGTGACCAACAGTGTGGATCCGTTGGGAGGCAGCTACCTGGTCGAATCCCTGACAAATCGAATCGAGGCTCAGGCATACGACTATTTCGCCAGGATAAACGCACTGGGTGGAGTCGTCCCCGCCATCGAGATGGGCTTCTTTCAGGAAGAGATCGCCAGGGCGGCCTACCGCTATCAGCAGGAGACCGATAGCAGGGAGCGGATCGTCGTGGGGGTCAATGACTACGTGATGGACGATTCCTCTGCAATCCCCATCCTCAAGATGGACAAAGAGGGCGAGAGGCGCCAGTTGGAAAGACTGGAGCGGGTGCGCCGTGAACGGAACAATGAAACGGTGTCCCAGAAGCTTGATGCGTTGGGACGAGCGGCGTCCGGCGAGGAGAACCTCATGCCCCATATCCTCGAAGCGGTGCGGGCTTACGCCACTCTGGGCGAGGTCTGCGGTGTCCTACGCAAGGTCTTCGGCGAATACGAGCAGGTAGCTATAGGGATGTAGCTGCCGACTTCGTAGCATTCCCCGCTGTGATATAATCTGCGTAAGCCAGCCAGCCTTGCGGCCCCAGGGATAAACACGCGGGACACGGGCAAAACTACATGGACGCCGTTTAGTCTGGTGTGACTAGTCGAACGGGCTTAACAGATTGATGAGGGCAAACAGTTCCAGTGTATAGTCAGGCCGAGGTGACTGAGAGAATCGCCTCCGGGCTCACAAGGCTGAAGAGCCTGCTGCCAGTGAAACTGATAGCACTCCTGGGACCCTGCGCCCGTGAAGACGGCAACAGCCAAGACAAGATTGAGCTTCTGGTCCTCTATGAAGGAGCAAGCAGAGAAGACGCACCGGCATTGGTTAAGGAAGCGCTTGACATAACCGGTCTAGAGCCTCACGTCTTCTCTTCACAAGAGTATGCATACTCTAAGAAATCGCTTGACGCGCATATCGCAAAGGGCATAGTCCTATTCCAGGAGGGAAGCAGTGGTCGGAGGAGCCAGGATATGAACCGGGGGTGGAGAAGGAGATTGCGATGGATAGGCAACGGCCTGGTGGCCGCCGGACTGCTGATCATATTCATCACAGGAGCATACTACGGCTACTCCTATTATTCCCTGAGTCAGATAGAACAGGAGGCGGACCTGAGCCAGCTGGCCATCCCGGTTCAGTTCGCTGTAAGCGAGGCGCTAGCGCCGGGGCCGGTTGCCCCGGATGCCTCTGACCTCGCCAGCTTTCTCGCCAGCGGCCCGGGCGAAACAAAGGCCGTGGCACCCAGGACCAGCACCATAGGGGACGACGTGCCCTGGGAGGGCCTGTCCAGCTGGCCGCTCGGTGTGTTCCCCCCGTTGCGAGTGATTATCCCAAGCATCAATGTCGACTCCAAGATAATTGAGACAGGAATTGTTTTCGAGGATGGAGAATGGCAGTGGGAGCGCCCCAAGAATGCAGTAGGGCATCTCAAAGGCACGGGGGAACCCGGTCAGTCAACCAACATGGTCCTGTCCGGCCACATCAGCAGCCCCCAAAGAGGAGAAGGGGATGTCTTCCGACGCTTGCCTGACGTCAAGATAGGAGACATAGTGGTTGTGTATACTGAGGTCAGGGCTTTCACTTACCAGATTATTAGCAAGAAGGTTGTGCTTCCGACCGAGATAGATGTGCTCAAGCCTACGACCGACGAGACGGTTACTCTGATCACCTGCGTGCCGGACCTTATCTACTCCCACCGGCTGATAGTTACGGCTAAGAGGGTGTCACCATCCTAGAGTAACAGAAGCCCCGGTGAAATCCACTGATTTCCCGGGGCTGGACGGCCTCGCTATATGACCGCCTATATTATCTGCAGAACCGCCCGCTTGCCCTCACGTGCCGCTGCCACCTTCAGGAGGGTTCTCATAGCCTCTGCCACCCGACCCTCCTTGCCGATGACCTTACCCATATCCGCTTCGGCCACCCGGAGCTCTAGAATAAGGGTCTTTTCACCGCTGGTTTCGCTTACCCGCACGCTATCGGGGTCGTCAACCACTGATCGAGCGATATACTCGACCATTTCCTTCATGACTTCGCCTCTGGTAGCATCCCGACCTTCTGCATGAGCCTGGCCACCCGCTCGCTAGGTTGGGCGCCCTTCCTCATCCAATCGGCAGCCTTCTCCTGGTCGATCGTGATTGTCGGCGGTTCAGTCATGGGATCGTAATGGCCTATCTTCTCCAGGTAGGCACCATCGCGGGGAAGCCTGGAGTCAATTACCACTATACGATAACTGGGCCTTTTCCTGGCCCCTATTCGGCGCAGACGGATTCTTTGCATACTCTCTCTTCGGCTTTTTAGTTAGTATATTGCACGAGCAGAATTGCTGTCAAGCCGACTCACCCCCGATCAGCTCGTTTCTGCAACGTGGAATGATCCCAGGCCAGGCAGCCCGAAGGGTGTCGGCCGTCTGGCCAACCGTCCGTGCCGTTCCCGCGCCTCCCTGCTGATACCGGATTACAATCCGTTGAGATGCGGGCACACTGCAGGGTAACACCTGAACCCCCCGCATTCCATCACGGTACATGAGCTAGCACAGGCGTCCGTGAGAGTCATGCTTGGTACGTATGTGCCCGCCAGCGCGGCGAAATCTGTTAGCTTGAAGTAACAACTCGGCGCTCATATTATTGGAACAGGAGGACAACAATGAAAATCAAAGCCGCACTCATAATAATCCTCCTGGCGCTGACCGTGTTCGGCACCGATGGCCGTTTCGCTCTGGGTGCAGGTAGTGTCGATTTTCCAATCCCCGGCGGGCGCTTCTACACCCAGGCCAGCGGATCCACAGACTCGTCCGTGGGCTTTAGCATCACCAATGCCGATGGAATCCTCTTGCAGTCGGAGTTCCAGGAACTGGGAGGAGTGAGCCAGCTCGGCTATCCGGCCTCCCGGCGCTTCGATCTTGGTGGCTTTGTCTCGCAGGCCACCCAGAAGAGCATCCTGCAGTGGAGACCCGAAGGCCGGACGGTTGCATTTGTCAATGTATTCGACCTCTTGCACGATCAAGGCCACGACCCCTGGCTCCTGGCGACCAAGCAGATACCCCCGCCTTTCGACACTTCGGCGGACACCGGACTCTCTTTCGAGCAGGTTAGACAGAGGCATCTTGCCATCCTTGACGCGAGTCCGGCCATCAGAGCAGTCTATCTCAGTGACCCGGATTCTCTGAGCCACTTCGGTCTGCCAATGTCCTCTGCTGACCTGGGAGCCTTGGTGGTTGTAAGGGCTCAGCGAGCGGCCTTCCAGGAATGGAGGATAGACACACCCTGGGCCAACGCCGGCGCCGTAACCATTGCTAATGGCGGTGATATTGCCAAAGAAGCAGGCCTGATACCCGCCGGTGCCATCGTCCCGGAGCCGGCCCCGGCCGTAACTCCGCTCACATCTGAACAGATATTCGCGAACTCCAGGCCCGCTATCGTAAAAGTGGACCTGCCGGGCGTCGAAGGATCCGGGGTCATCTTCGATCCAAGTGGATACATCGTGACCAACAACCACGTAATCGAAAGTGGAGGGCCAGTGCAAGTCACCACCGAGAGGGGGGTCCTGCCAGCCCGCGTCGTTGGCGCTGATCCCCTGACCGACCTGGCAGTGCTCAAGGTGGATGCCGGAACCCAACCCACACTGATACTGGGAGATTCCGATGCCCTGGTGCCAGGAGACGATGTGGTGGCAATCGGCTTCAGCCCCTTGCTCCCCGATCCGCCGAACGAGTACGTGGCAACGGTGCTTGCCCTGGTGGGCACGCCGGTATCCAACAATAGCCACAAAGCAGACTTCATCCAGACCGACGCACCACTTCATCCCGGAGACAGTGGAGGACCGCTGCTGAACATGTTTGGTGAGGTCGTGGGGATAGACACGGCCCTCATATTCCCAACGCGGGCCGGCCAGCAGGTCATTGCGTCATCTATAGCCATCAATCGGGCCAAGCCGATTCTCTCCGAGCTGATTACGAGCGGCAAAGTATCCAGGCCATTCATTGGGGTGACGGTTCACGTCCTCATACCAGGACTGGATGGAGGCCAGAGTCCACTGGCGGACCGGGGACTGTTGGTAATCGGCGTAGCCCCCGGCTCCCCCGGCGAGAGAGCCGGGATACAACAAGGCGACGTTATCACGGCAGCAGATGGGGTGCCCCTCTTATTGCCTTCAGACTTACTCCGGGTCCTGTCAGACCACGAGATCGGTGATCAGGTAACCCTGTCAGTAGTCAAGCAAGATGGGACCAGAAGAAACGTAGCCGTAACCCTGGTCGAATCGGCGTAGTCCGAAACAGGACACGCGTGAGGCCAGCGTCAGTTCATCGGTTTTGTTCGAAGGGGCTAAGACTATCGCGTGCTCAGAAAGCCTATGGCCCTATCGAGCTGAGTATCAGTTCCCGCCTCGAAGTCGCCTTGAGTTATAGACACCAGAATGTCGGGCGTGAGACCCCGGCCCTCGATCACCCGTCCATTGGGTGTCACCCACCGTGCGAAAGTGAGATAAATGGCAGACCCGTCACTTAACTGATGGAAACGGTTCACGGAACCTTTCCCAAAGGTCTGCTCGCCGACAATAGTGGCCCGTCCCCGGTCCTGCAGAGCCCCCGCCAGGATTTCGGATGCGCTCGCACTTCCTTTGTTCACCAGTACGGCCATGGGTATTTCGGTGGCTACCCCACCTGATCTGACGTTGTAGGCCACCTTCTTGCCGTCCTTGTCAACCTGATAAGCCACTACGCCGTCCTTCAGGAACTGGCTGGTGATCCCAATTGTCTGATCAAGGAGGCCCCCGGGATTGTTGCGTAGATCAAGCACCAGACTCTTGACCTGGCTCTGGAGAAGGCCGTTGAGAGCCGATGTGAGCTCATCTTTGGAGTTATCAGTGAAGAAGGAGAGTCTCAAGTACCCGATATCTCCGGGAAGCACCTTGCGGACCACTGATGGTGTCTTGATCTGCTCCCGAACGATTTCCAGGTCTGTGGTCCGCCTTTCACCTTCATGCAGGATAGAAAGGATGACCTTCGTGCCTCGAGGCCCGCGAATCTTGCCGACGGCTTCGGTCACTGACATTCCGGATGCGTCCTTACCGTCTATCTGGATAATCCGGTCGTTAGTCTTGATTCCGGCGCGTTGGGCGGGCGAGCCTTCCAACGGAGCGATTACGACCAGCTGCTCGTTCCGCATACCCACATGCGCCCCGATGCCGTCAAAAGCGCCCTCCAGGTCGGCTTGCTCGAACTCGTAGTGCTGAGGATCTACAAACCCGGAATGCGGGTCACCCAGCGAATCGAGCATCCCCTTTACGGCGCCCCGCGTCATCTTCTGTTGGTCCAGGGCACCCGGATCAACAAAATTCTTCTCAGTTATGCCCCATGCTTCCCAGAAAATCTTGAACGAGTCTGGTCCCGAAACCGACTGGGAGGGGCCCGGAGCAGGAGCTGTTAGCCTGGCGATGCCGAACCCGGCCGCAAAGAACACGCCGGCCAGGATCACGAGGCCGATTATAAGAAGCGTTAATTTGAGGGTACGTAACACCGCCAACTCCCGTCCGCACTTGTTAAATTCCATTATACGGTCCCGGCTTTTGATAAGTAAAGGGCTGTATGGTGGGGTTTTACCCCTTGCTTGAGTAAGTTTGGCCCTGTATACTGGAAACCAGTTGGAGTTCCTTTATGAGAAAATCCCAATTGTTTGTCATAGGGCTGAACCACAACACGGCTCCTATATCCGTCCGGGAGAGGGTGGCAGTGGTAGGTAACGAGCTAGCGGATGCCCTCAAGGAGCTCAAGCCCTATGTAACCGAGGGAGTAATACTCTCCACCTGTAACAGAACCGAAATCTATGGCCTCTGCCCGGACCAGGGTGAGGGTGCCATGCTATTCCTGCAGCACCGGGCCGGAGGCATTCCTGTTGGCCCGCACACGTACGAGCACCATGGGACGGCCGCTGCCAGACATCTGCTAAAGGTGACTTGCGGGCTCGACTCTATGGTAGTTGGTGAGCCCCAGATACTCGGCCAGGTCAGAAATGCCGAGGAGCATTCGCAGGAACACCAGCGGATCGGGCCAATTCTCTCTCGCCTCTTCTCCCAGGCGCTTATCGCTGGCAAACGTGCCCGGAACGAAACTGCGATCGGAAGAAGCGCTGCCTCTTTCAGCTACGCCGGAGTTGAGATCGCCAGGAGCCATCTGGGAACCCTCGCCAGCAAGACCCTGCTACTTATCGGTGCCGGAGAAATGAGTGAGCTGGCAGCCAAGACGCTCCGCGACAATGGTATAGGCGAGATCTTGGTGCTGAGCCGGACAGCAGAGAGGGCGCGAGCGCTGGCCGAGAAGTTCGGAGGACTGGCCGTGGATAGCCAATCCCTGGCCGCAGCCCTCCAAAGAGCGGATGTGGTAATAAGCTCCACCGATTCTCCCCGCCCGATTATTCGCCGGGACCACGTCATGGCAGCACTTGACACACGGGGGGAACGTCCCCTGGTACTCCTGGACATGGCCGTGCCACGAGACATAGAATCTGAGGTTGATGAACTCCCCGGAGCACATCTCTACGACATCGACGACCTCGGAGAGGTCGTTCGGCAGAACCTCCAGCGCCGGCAGGAAGAGGCGGAGAAAGTGACTGCCATCATTGATGAAGAGCTGAGAGAGTTCTTTACATGGTGGGGATCGCTGCAGGCTGTGCCCGCCATAAAGGCCTTGCAGGACAAGGCCGAGACAGTCCGCCAGAGCGAGATGGCGAAGATGGGAGAGAGGCTCGGCGCCCTCTCAGACACAGAGCTGGCTGTAGTAGACTATTTGACCAAGGCCATAGCCAACAAGATCCTTCACAAGCCTATCGTCGGACTTAAGTCCAAGGCGGCTGCTGGGGACCATGCCTCCCTCGAGATCGCTAAGGAGCTTCTGGGGCTCCGGGAAGAGACCGAACCCGCAAGACGGTCCTGAGAAGGCGCTCCCGCCTGACCTGCGGACGAGCACAGCGGATACTTTACATAACGTAGAAGGGGACGACCTGCAAACCCTTCTCAAATCTCTCATTATTCTCCTCCTCATATCAACCGCTCCGGCGTGCCGCCCTGTTGGCGACACTCCACCCCCTGAGGCAACCTTCGAGCAGGCACCACCGAAAGCCATCACTGCGCCATCTGCTACGGCAGTACCGCCTGCCTCCACATCACGGGGGAATGTAACACCGGTGCCTCAGGTGGCGCCGACCGGCACTCCACCAGCGCGGACGCCTGCTGCCGGCGTTCAAGTGCTGGTGACCGGGTTGCAGACGCCCTGGGCTATAGACTTTGCGCCTGACGGGCGCACCTTCGTCACCGAGCGGCCCGGTCGCATCCGGATCATCAAGGACGGCCAGTTGCAACAGGACCCGTGGATAACACTGAGTGTTGCGCAGGTTGGTGAGGCTGGACTCCTCGGCCTAGCGCTGGACCCACAATTCAATTTGAACGGATTTGCGTATGTCGCCTATACCTACCGAACGCAGTCCGGAGGCCTGGAGAACAGGCTGGTCCGGCTCCGGGAGGATCCAGCGACCGGCAAGGGTGCCGTTGACAAAGTACTCCTGGACAAGGTGGCCGCTGGCACGAACCACGATGGAGGACGCGTTAAGTTCGGCCCGGACGGCAAGCTCTACTGGACCATGGGCGAGACATTCAATCGCAGCCTGGCGCAGGACCTGTCCTCTCTGAATGGAAAGATCTTACGCCTCAATGCCGACGGAACGATTCCAGCCGACAACCCCTCTCCAGACTCACCCATCTACTCATACGGCCACCGAAATCCTCAGGGCCTGGCCTGGCAGCCGGACACGGGACGCTTGTATGCGACTGAGCACGGTCCCAGCGGCGAGAAGGGATGCTGTCAGGACGAAGTGAACCTCATAGAGCCAGGCAAGAATTATGGCTGGCCGGTCATAAGCGGAGACGAGAAGCGCGAAGGAATGGAATCGCCAATCCTGCATAGTGGAAACTCAGTAATATGGGCCCCCAGCGGAGCCGTCTTCGCAACGACGGGGGCGTTGGCCGGCGCACTGCTATTTACCGGGCTGCGTGGCCAAGCGCTCTATAAGGTGACCTTAGACGCCACCGACCCTCGAAAGGTACTCTCATTCGAGCAGCTGCTCAAGGGGGAGTTTGGAAGGCTGCGCGATGTGGCAGAGGGGCCGGACGGCGCAATCTATGTTTTGACCAACAACCGAGACGGAAGAGGCGCCCCCATGCCGGAGGATGACAGGATGTTGCGCATAGTGCTGAAGTAGGGGATGTCTGCAGCCAGGGCTTATGCGCCTTTTAGCGCTCCCACTCTACATAACAGCCCTAGTGCGAAGTAATTTATGCAGTACTCCTACTTCACCCGGTACGGCTCCAGGCGTGCCGCCAGCCGTGCAGGTAGCTTCCCCCTTACCAGGGTGCCAGCCTCGCCGTGCTCTTCGTGGCGAAGAGCACCATGCCGGCGAAACAGGTCTACGAGCGTGGCCTCCCTGTATGGCACGCGGGCTGTGATCTCCACCATCTCTCGAGTCAGGGTCCTGGAGACGCGCTTCAGAAGCTTCTCCAGCCCCCATCCACGGACCGCCGAGACGGGAATCCCCCCCGGAAACTGCCGGGCCACCCGCCTTACAGAGCCAGGCCAATGCGAGGCATCTTCCATCACATGGCCGTTTTCGCTTATTAACAGGTCTACCTTGTTTAGCACGGTGATCGTCGGTTTCTCCACCAGCCCCAGCTGCTCCAGAACCGCCCTAACGGTGCCCGCCTGCAAAAGGGCGCTTGAATGCGTTATGTCAACTACATGAAGCAGTAGATCAGCCTCCTCCAGCTCCTCTAGAGTGGCACGAAACGCAGCCACCAGCGCAGTCGGAAGCTTCTGAATGAAACCAACTGTATCAGTCAACAAGACTTCCTGCTTGTTGGGCATGATCACCCGCCGTGTGGTCGGGTCCAGGGTGGCGAATAGTTTGTCCTCTACCAGCACGTCGGCGCCGGTGAAGGCCCGAAGAAGTGAGCTTTTCCCGGCATTGGTATAACCTACCAGAGCAACAATCGGCACAGGCAGTTCTTTCCGCTGCCGCCGGTAGAGAGCCCGGTGCTTCCGCACAGCTTCCAGCTCCTCTTTAACGTGGGCGATGCGTCGCTGCAGCAACCGCCGGTCGCTCTCTAACTGTGTCTCCCCGGGGCCCCTGGTACCTATGCCGCCTCCGAGACGCTCGAGGTGACGCCAGCGTCCTGCCAGGCGAGGCAGCAGGTACTCATTTTGGGCCAGCTCCACCTGCAACCGTCCCTCATGAGTTTGGGCGCGCCGGGCGAAGATGTCCAGGATCAGGGCGGTACGGTCTATGACCTTGATTCCCAACTCGCGCTCCAGGTTACGCTGCTGGGTAGGCGTCAACTCATCGTCAAAGATAACAACGTCAAACCCGAGCTCGCCCTTCAGGCGGCCAAGCTCCTCCATCTTGCCCCGGCCGATATAATGAGCCGAGGTTGGATGGTCCAGCTTCTGCTTAATGGTCCCCAAGACCTGAGCGCCGGCAGTGTGCGCTAACTGGGCCAGTTCTGCCAGCGAGTCCTCTATCTTGAACTCACCGGCTCCTTTGCCAGTCTCCACGCCTACCAGAAAGGCCCGCTCCGCTGGCGCCGTTGTGGCCTGGGTCTGGGCCTGCTTTTGGTCTTCTTTGGTCATACTTTGATGCGGCTGAGCCGCTCCACCGCCTCCTCCAGACGCTTATCATCCAACGTGATGGAAATCCGAATAAAGCCCTCGCCGCTGGGACCGTAGCCCGTGCCGGGCGTGATCACCACAGCCGCCTCCTCCAGCACCTTGTTAGCGAAGGATAGAGACGTGTACCCTTCCGGCACCTTGGCCCAAACGTAGAGGCTCGCCATCGGCCTGCGGACTGTCAGGCCCATCTTCTGGAGGGCGCCCATAATCAAATCTCGGCGCCGCTCATAGACGCGGTTGTGCTCGTCGATGCAACATTGTTCGCCCTGCAAAGCCTCGATTGCCATAAGCTGAATGGCCTGAGGGATGCCCGAGTCCAGATTCGACTTCAGACGCATGAGGCCGTTGATGGCGGTCGCGTTCCCGACGGCCATAGCAACCCGCCATCCGGTCATGTTGTAGCTCTTAGACAGAGAGTGGAACTCGATGCCCACGTCCTTTGCGCCATCGACCTGCATGAAGCTGACAGGCCGGTAGCCGTCATAAGCAACCTCAGTGTAAGGGCCGTCGTGGCAGATAAGGAGGTCATGCTTCTTGGCAAAAGCCACTGCTCTCTCGAAAAAGTCCAGCCCGGCTATCGCGCCCGTCGGGTTGTTCGGGTAGTTCAGCCACAGTAGCTTGGCCCGCCGCAACACACCATCCGGCACCGCATCAAGGTCCGGAAGGAAGCTATTCTCCTCCGTCAGGGGTAAGTAGTAAGACTCGCCCCCTGCGAACATCGTTCCGATCGAGTAAACGGGATAGGCCGGGTCCGGAACCAGGGCGACGTCTCCGGGGTCTATGAAGCAGAAGGCTATGTGTCCGATACCCTCCTTGGAACCGATCAGGGGCAAGACTTCGGTGTCCGGATCAAACGAGAGGCCGAACCGCTTCTGGTACCACTCAGCAATAGCCTTCCGGAACTCCGGAAGCCCGTCAGACTCGGGATAGCGGTGATTGGCCGGGACACGGGCCTCCTGACAGAGCCTCTCAATCACGTGCGATGGGGTTGGCAGGTCCGGGTCCCCAATGCCCAGACTAATCACATCTATCCCCTGGGCACGCATCTTGCTAATCTTCTTACTGACCTCTACGAAGAGGTAAGGGGGTAGCTTATCGATCCGGCTTGCTAGGCGCAAAATAGACCTCCTTTGTTCTTCAACGAGATTATACATCAGAGGGGACAGCTTAGCCAAAATTGGATGTCTGTCAGCTTCTTGTAGATCGGAGGTTTTGACATAGCGCCGCCTTCAGGCTAGAATCGATTTGTCCCGCACCGGACCCCACGGAAGGCCAGAGCGCATGATTCACAGATGGTACCAGAGGGGTTGGGAGGGGTGGTGGAGGAATCGCCTACGCTCACTGTCACCGCGCAGGAGTCTCCGGGCGGCTGCGTTCCTCTGGCAAGTAACAGGCCTGCTGATAGTGATGGCCGTTTTTGTCGCGCTTGCGCTACGGACCGCCCAGGAGAACGCCGACCGGGTGCTCGATGATCGCCTCGTTACGACGGCCGTAGCAGCCAGGAATCTGGGCCTCATCGTTCAATTATCTCTTAACGATTTGGCTTCTGAGGCCTCCCGCATGGTCTTTGATCCGCAACAAGGAGTAACAGAGGCAGACACGGACCGGATGCGAGCGGCCCTGGAGCAGATGGCCGTCTTTGACTATCGCGTCTCATTGGTAGACCGTTTTGGTACTATCCGGTGGACGGAACCTTATGATCCTTCTCTTATCGGAGCCAGCCTGGCCGGACGCCCTTTCCTGCAAGAGGCGCTGGCTGATCCCCGGCCCCGCGTATCCAATATGCTTACCTCACTTTCAGGCAAGCCAATCGTCGCTCTGGTCGTCCCACTGGTAGACAGGTCCGGTCACTTCTCGGGCCTGCTCAGCGGGGATATCGACCTGAGCGGAGGCGCAGCGGCTGACTTCCTTCCGCCCATGGATATCGGGACCACCGGCTACGTGCAGGTTGTCGATACTAACGGGAACATTTTAATGAGTTCCAGCCCTTTGGGTGATAATTACTCGGGCTATGACAGCCTGGGCCATCTACGGTCGCTGGTAGCCCGTGGTCATCCAACAACGGGCAGATGTTTTAGGTGCCACGAACAGGCTGGCAGCCAGGCCAGAGAGCCTGAGACCATGGCCTTCTACCCGGTTCTCGCTGCCCCCTGGGGAATCATCGTCCGCCAATCGGAGAGCGAGGCAATGGCTGGCGTGTGGAGGCTGCAACAGGAATTTCTGTGGGCGGGGCTCGGGGTGCTGATCGCCGCCCTCGGTCTAGTGGGCTTCAGCATCCGCCGCGTGTTCGGCCCGCTCCAGGCACTCACTGCAGCTGCCGGACGAATCGCTCAAGGCGACTTCGACGTGGACATTCCCAGGCTGCGAAGCAACGAGATTGGTGACCTGGCACAGAGCTTCGAACAAATGCGGGTCAAGGTTAGAGCCCTGCTGGAGGAAGAACGCCTGTGGCGTGAAAGCCTGGAGATCCAGGTGCAGGAGGCCACTAAAGACCTCGCCTCATTATGTGAAGTATCACAGGCGGTTAACAAGTTGTCCCTTAACCTCAAAAATCTCCTCAACGACGTATTGGGCAAGGTTATGGATGCGATGGAGACCGCGGATGCCGCAACGCTATTCCTGCACGAAAGAGGTAAGGGGCTGATTCCAGTATCGTGTATTGGATACGAGATGGAGTCAATATCCAGGGTAAAGCTAAAGCCGGGAGAGGGGATGACAGGGAGCGCCTTTCTCCGGAAAGAGCCAATACTCTGTAATTCGATAGAGTTGCTCTCGGAGGCCCGAAAGACGCTTTCCAAGAAGAACCGGCTCCATCTGGACCGCGCAGCTGCTTCGCTTCCCCCGGCGAAGAGCGGCCTGGCGCTCCCGCTCGCATACGCCGGCGAGATAGAGGGGGTGCTCCTGGTAGTCAGCCACCACGAGGAGGATGCATTCTCTCCAACTCACTTAAACCTGGCTGAGTCAGTCGCGGACCAGGTGGCGGTGGGCCTCAGCAACGCCCGGCTCTACGAGGAGTTGCAGCAGAGAGAAGCATCTAGAAGCGACCTGTTACGCAAGCTTATCTCGGCCCAAGAAGAAGAGCGTCGCCGTGTGGCCCGGGAGCTCCATGACGAGGCAGGACAGGCCCTTACTGCAGTAATGATAAGTGCCGCCAGAGCTGAGCAGGGCCTTCCACCAGAGATGCAGGATGCCCGGAACCGGCTTGCTGAGGCTCAGTCCAGGGCCTCCCAGGCCCTGAACGATGTGCGGAGGCTGGTATTCGATCTAAGGCCTCAAGCACTCGATGACCTGGGCCTGGCGCCCGCCCTGCGCTGGTTTATGAAGACGCGGGTGCAGGCGGCCTCTCTGGAGAGCCGGCTCGAAATAAGTGGAATAGACGGTAGATTACCCGGCCAGGTGGAGGTTACAGTATTCCGGGTTGTCCAGGAGGCCGTAACAAATGTCTTGCGCCATAGTGAGGCGACAAAAGTCATTATCAGGATAAGTAGGAGAGGGCCTGTTCTTTCAGGCATTATCGAGGACAACGGCAAAGGGTTTGCATCGAAGCAGGTCCTGGCAGCTCAGGCCCCTCTGGAAGGATGGGGACTCCGAGGCATGGAGGAGCGGGTGCATCTCCTGGGAGGCGCCTTCTCTGTCAAATCGGAGCCCGGCAAAGCCACCCAGATCGAGTTCACTATACCTCTGGGGACCCTGGAAGCGGTAAGCGAATCCAGTGACGAAGAGCCTGGATAACCTCCTGCGGGCGCCGCGGCGCCCCACCCCAAACACCTCACAAGTATAGTTAGACCCTACCGCTTATTCGGGTTTTACCCCACTACATCGGCCTCCGTGAGGTTTAGAATCTTGAGTGGAGATCCATCACACTCGTCTGAGGAGGTACGCCGTGGAGCCATTGCAGGGGAAGGAGCGGTACGTCAACTTCTTAAGGAAGGCAATACTGACTCCGGGCGTCATGGTGGCTCTCCTGGTCGCCGCGGTCCTTTTGCTTGCCTCCTGTATCTCCAGTGCTCCACTGCCCCCGGCATCGACCGCCGCTCCCACGGCCGTCGCAACGGCCCCCAGGCCTGCCGCTACAGTAGTGCTTACTCCGATCGCCCCGAAGGCTGACCCAACTAAGACCGGAAGCACTGCCTCCGCGCAAATGGCAACTGTCTCGTCCCCTCAATCGGGCATCCCGCCCATTCCCCACAAAGTAGAGGGGCGGGGAGACTGCCTGGCCTGCCATGCAGTCGATGTGTTGTGGCCGATGCCCAAGAGTCATGTCGGGCGCACCAATGATAGCTGCCAGGTCTGCCACTGGCTGGTGCCTGGCGGACCTCCGCCGATGCCGGTCAGCATGGCATCCAAGAAGCCGTGTACTGCTTGCCACAGCGGTCAGTCTCTTAGCCCGCTGCCAGCAACCCATGCCAAGCGCACCGACCAGATGTGCCAGATGTGCCATGGAACTGATTCAAAAAATCCGCCTGTTATCCCGGTTGCGATGGCCAAGCAGACAGGATGCGTCTCCTGTCACGCCCCGAACTCTATGGCTCCCGCTCCATCAGACCACGCCAGCCGGACAAACCAGACGTGCGCCTCTTGTCATGATACTTCCGGACCAGAGCCTCCTACGATGCCGGCCGTGATGGCGAAATTGACCACCTGTAGCGGCTGCCATGATACCAAGGCCATGTCTCCACTGCCGGCTGACCATGCCAACCGCACCGATCAGCAATGTGTGTCGTGCCATGGCGTTTCGGCCAAAGATCCTCCTACGGTTCCCCCGGTGATGGTGAAGCAGACGGACTGCAATTCCTGTCACAAGCAGGGAGCAATCTCGCCGGCTCCGGTGAGTCACACTACACGGACAAACCAGACGTGCTCCTCTTGTCATGGCAGTGCGGCCACCGATCCGCCGGTCATCCCGGTGGTTATGGCAAAGCTGACCGACTGCAATTCCTGCCACCAGCAGGGAGCGACCTCGCCGGCCCCGGTATCCCATGCCAAGCGTAGTAACCAGACATGCTCTTCCTGCCACGTCCAGACCGCTTCTAAGATACCAACGGCGCCACACACGCTGGCTGACAGGCCGGCATGCACCAAGTGTCATACCGGAAGTGTGCTAAAGGCACTGCCGGCAAGCCATGCCAAACGTACAGACCAGATGTGTCAGGCCTGCCATGGTGAAGCCGCCTCGCTCCCGCCAATGATACCGCACAAGTTGGAAGGACGGACGCAATGCGCCCTGTGCCATGGAGCTACCCAGTGACGCGGGCGCCCGGCCGAGCGGGCCCCTTTGCCGACCTGGCCGGAGCCACGGCGCCTTGAAGAGGGAGATCCCGTTGGGCAGTTCAGCTACCCGGAAGGCGTCACCCGGGACAACCCGGGCACTCTCTATATAGCAGAATGAGGCAACCGAAGAATACGGGCACGGAAGTACTGAATGCCCACCTGGTCCTTACGCCAGCGGGAGAGTGAAGTAGAAGGTGCTGCCCTTACCAGGCTCGCTCTCGGCCCAGATACGGCCACCATGGGCCTCTACCAGCATCCGGGTAATATAGAGGCCCAAACCTATGCCCTCCGTCCGCCGCGCCCCCCTGGCCCGGTAGAACCTCTCGAAGACATGAGGCAGGTCCTCCGGCGCAATACCCTCGCCCTGATCAGCTACTGACACCATGATCGCCCTATTCTCCACTTGATGCGCGGTGATCACGACCGGCCTATCCGATCCAGAATACTTCAGTGCATTGGTCAGGAGATTCAGGATAATGCGCTCCAGGCGATCCAGGTCTGCATTTACCGGGGGCAGCCCTTCTCCCACTTCCAGTATCACACGACCATCGCCAATTGCCGGCGCACTGCGCTCCAGGAAGTCTTGCAGGAACTGCCGTAAATCGACAGGCCAGCAGTCAAGACGTAATTGGCCGGCCTCTATCCGGGCGGAATCCACCAGGTCTTGAATCATTGCATTCATCCGCCTGGACGCCGTAATAATGGCCTCGGCACTACGTCCCGGGCGTCCGGCCAGGCCTGCCGCCTCGATATCCCGCTTCAAGAACTGTGTCTGGGCCTGGATAACAGTGAGCGGCCCGCGAAGGTCGTGGGAGATTAGCGAAAGGTACTCTTCCCGAAATCGTTCGGCGCGCTTCCGTTCCGTTATGTCAATTCCAAAGGAGATCGTCCCTGCTATCCTGCCCTTCTCCCGCATTACGCTATTGCGCCAGGAGATATCCCGCTCCTCGCCCGATTTGGTGATAATGGGATTCTCAGAGCTGGTGGGAAGCAGGCCGCCCTTGACCAGCGTGCTGAACATCACCGCGACCTGAGGGTACCGGTCCCTGGGCACCAGAAGCTCAAACCAGTTCTTCCCCAAGACCTCTCCCCTTCTGTAACCCGTGACCTTCTCAGCCGCCCTGTTGAACAGGACGATGTTCGCCTGCAGGTCCAGCCCAATAATCATCGCGTTGGCCGTATTGATGAGCCTGTCCGAGTAATCCTTTGCAGCCTTTAGATTCTCTTCTGCCTGCTTCCGCTCAGTAATATTCCGCACGAAGACAATGGTCTCGCCTTCCAGGAACGGCAGAAGCCTGGCTTCAAAGATCTGGTCTTCTTCTCGCAGCCGAAGCGGGTATTCGACAGTAACAAGGGTATTTGTGGCATGGACCCGATCGACGGCACGCTGAAGCAGCTCCACGACCTCAGAAGGTAGAACATCCCGCATCCTCTTCCCAAGGAAGGCTTTCGTGGGCACGTAAAGGTCGGCGGTCAACCCGGCCTTGTAATCAAGTATCTTTCCTTCAGGGTCAATGCGGAAGTAGAGGTCCGGCAGCGCCCGGAAGATTGCCTGTAGTTCGGAGCTTGTCCGGACTAGCTGCTGCTCGGCACGCTTGCGCTCCGTGATGTCCTGGAAATACACCGATAGCCGTTCTGGCGCAGGATAGACATGCACATCCAGCCATATTCCAAGGAACGGAAAGAACTCCTCGAACGCAACCGATTCCTGCTCCGACATGCCCCGCTGGCATTCGCGCTCGAATCTAGAGCCAACCAGGTCAGGAAATGCTTCACCCATAGGCATTCCCATAAGCTCTCCCCGGCTCCTCTGTAGGATGCGCTCCGCCTCCTTGTTAACGTACGTGAAGCGGAATTCCCGGTCCAGGGCGATGAAGGCATCCGTAATGCTTTCAAGTATACTGGAGATGCGCTGACGCGCATCCTCAGCGAGGCCCCTCTGACGCCGTTCAGCCTCAAATAGCCTCGCGTTGGCCAGAGCCAGGGAAACTGAGGTTGCCAGTTCAGAGGCAAAGTCAATATCATCCTCAGTGAAGGCGACCGGCGCGGACTGGTAGCAGAAGAAAAAGGCGCCGAAGACCTCGTCCTTGGCAACCAGAGGGGCCACAAGGACTGACCTGATCCCATACGCGTCCAATACCTGGTGATTAACCCGCTCATCGTCTGACACATCGTCGACAGATACAGGCCGGCCAGTCCCAATAGCCAGCGCCGCGTGGGGCAAATCATCATCCGTCAGAAGCTTCCCGGCAATTGCCTCTGACATACCGTGAGCGTACTTCATCATCCAGGATTCCTGCTCACGAAGCCCTATAACGGTCGACTCGCATCCTATGACCCTTCCGGCCTGCACAACCACGCGCTGCATAATCTCGTCAAAATCAAGCGTGGAAGTAATCGTAACATTGATGTCGTTAAGGGCGTCGCTCTTCTTCCGAGCATCCACCTGCCGGGCGAAGAGCCGGTCTCGTTCCTCTTCAGCGCGCTTCCTCTCGCTGATATCGCGGATAATGTTCAAGAGTACCTTTTCATTTCCGATGATTGCGCTCTGCGAGCTAACCTCGACCGGGAAAGTAGTCCCGTTCTTGCGCCGGTGGACCGCTTCAAGCAGATGGCCGCTTGCTTCAGTTCTAGCTACCTGGATGGCGCTGATAGGAGGAGGAGTCGAAATACCCAGCCTGGCAGCATCCATGGAGATCAGCTCTTCTAAGGTATACCCGTATGCACGCACAGCGGCCTCGTTGGCCTCCATGATGGTTCCGTCGGGGCGGATAAAGAGGATGATGTCACGGGTGTGACGGGAGAGGAGCTGGTATCGCTGCAACATCGCCTCACGGGTTTGCACCTCATCAGCCATGTGATTGAAGGCGCTGGCAACTTCCGCGACCTCGGCCGGTCCCCGAATGTCAGTACGGCGCCCCAATTCACCACGGCCGATAGCCAGGGCATGTTGCCTCAAACCCTCCAGCGGACCGGCAATGCTTCTAGCTATGGCCACCGCGGCAAGCAACGCCGCCACGGCCACGGAAAGCAGCAGTGCCAGATCACGAAGAAGATCCCCAAGCACGGGCCCCATAACCTCGGACTCCGGACGAGTAGCTATGGCGGCCCACCCGATCGCGCCGATGGGAGAAATGCCCTGCATTTCCGCCTCGCGGTCAGGGGAGAGACGCACCATGCCGGTAACCTCCTGGCCGGCCAGTGCTGTCTTGATCAGTGGATTGTTGTTGATCCAGTTGCGTTGATCCCATGACATGGACAACTCCGGATAACGGTAGACGCCAAGACCTTGAGGGTCGACGATAGCGATTGAGGCGCCTCCCGAACGGGCCACCGATAGGACCTCTCCAAGACGCTCCGGATCTACAGCCGCCAGCATCACGCCTTCGAGCATACCGCCACTGTTCCTGATTCCCCGGGCCAGCGTGAAGGTCGGAGTGCCGGTTATCTTGCCGATAACCAGGTCACCAATTGCCCAGCTCTTCCCCGCGAGAACAGATTGAAAATACTTCCGGTCGGAGACATCCAACCCTATCGCCTCCAAGTCGCCGGCAGCAATGATGCGTCCCTGGGGAGTCGCCCAGCCGTAGAAACGGACCGAGGGGTATTCGTTATCGCTTTCGTCCAGGAGTGTGTTGGCCAGCTCTACCGAGAAGGGCTGAGACGAAGTGAGAGCCAGCCCCACCGCCGCCTCCTGGTGCAAAATATCATTCACATAGCTGTTAAAGGTCCTGGCAACTGCCCGTGCCAGCTCCAGGTTGAAGTTTAACTCTATAGCACGGCGTTCCTCTACCCTGCTGAACTGGAAAGCTCCAGCCAACAGCAAGACCGGGACGAGCACGACAAGTAGCACCATCACTCCCCGTGCCCAGATCGAGCGAGGAAGCAACCGGCCCATTTGGTCTCATTATCCTTCGGATTCCTACCCGAGTTTCGCGGCTATCTCTTATAGCGCTGTACCCTACCACAGCCCCCCACCCAATTTAAGCGGATCGAAAGAATAAGTGTTGGACCAGGAAATGTAACTCCTGTCAGTCTCGGTAATACTACCTTACTTAAGAGGCAGAACCGGCAAGCCGGCCAAAGTGTGCGTGGAGAAGAAGGAGCCCCCTGGCAACCTCAACACAATTATACACCTTTTCGCATTGATTCAATACACGAAAGTAACTGGATTTCCAGATTTTACCGGTAAGACCGCGCAATTAGTCGGGCCAGGCCCAAGCGATAACGCAAGATAACATGACAGCTTCAATAGTTTTCTGGTTACAATTTGTATAGTCGTTTCGTCCAATGAAAGATATTTCTTTTCGTTTTTTTCAGTTACTCCGGGAACCTTCGCGCTACACTACGTGAAGTGGCAAACCTGCGATAGCCCTCTTGCTAGGCCTTGCGCGGGCCGAAGGAATGTGGCACAATACACCCGATATACACCAGCCCCTCCACCAAGCCTGTTGGCTTCCACGGAGGAGGAGGAGAAGATGGTCGCAGGAGGAAGAATGCAGAGCGAAGCCACAACTCTCGGACCGCTAAGAATCCCTTAGGCTGCCAGACCAGCTGCATGACCGGCGAAACCAGGGCCCCGTACCGAGAGAAAAAGTAGGAGATTTAATGATCGCTCCTGCACACTTCCGTAGCGAAACCAAGAGCACGGGAAAAGGGCGCCACTGCTGTTACTTCTATGAAACAGAAGAAGAGCACAGGTCGTTACTATCGACTCTCCGCCGGCAGGGGTCAGACCGGGATCAGCACACAATTTACCTGCTAGACAGCCCGTTGACTGCGAGCTTCTGTCCAGGCTCAGGCCAGACGGCCTCACCAATCGACCTAAATTCAGGTCACTCTAGAACGAGCGTCATACAGGCGGACCATGCTTTCGTCCCCGACGAGCTGATATCTGCTCTTCGAGTTGAGATTGAGCGAACGAAGGCCGAAGGAATCCTGGACCTGCAAATTATCTGCCACATGCCCTGCCCCGGCGGGCCACACCCCAGCGCCGGACGGATCATGGAGTTCGAGTCCAAGCTGGACCAACTGGTGCTCAGCGGCGGTTGCACATGCACCTGCTTATACGGAGCGACTAACGTTGATCCCGCGTTGCTTGTAGGGGTCATGTCCGCCCACCCAACTGTTATCATCGAAGGCGAGCGCTGCGACAACCTGTACTATACACCCCCGCTGAAGGTGTCCGAAGTTGGACGCCCAGCAGCGACACTCCGTCGCCGGCTTAGCAACCTATCCTCACGTCAGAGGCTGGAGCGCGCCCAGCAGTTCCTTGCCGACGCAGGAAACCTGCTGGCATCCTCACTTGACTACGAGACCACCCTTCAAAGCGTGTTGCATTCAGCAGTACCATTCCTCGCCGACTGGTGCGTAGTGGACATCGTTGAGCAAGGCTCTGTACAACGGGTGGCGATCTCCTCCTCCGATCCATCCAAGGAGAGTTTGCTACGAGAGCTCGCAAGGCGTTATGTTCAGCGGATGGACATGCATCCGGCCGGTTCCGTAATCTCTTCTAACAAGCCGGGCTGGCGCCGGGATGTGGATGATTCTTTCCTCAAGAGGCTCTCTTTTGACGACCCGCACTTTGAGATGCTGCGCACTATGGGGACCAAGTCAATCATCTCTGTGCCTCTCGTAGCGCGGGGCTGCACGTTCGGGGTAATTACGTTTGCCACCGCAGAATCAGGTCGCCGGTATGATCAGGCCGACCTATCCCTGGCAGAAGAGCTTGCACGCCGGGCCGCCCTGGCCGTGGATAACGCCCGGCTATACCGGGAATCACAGGTAGCGATCGAGGCGCGCGACGAATTCCTGTCCGCAGCCTCCCATGAGCTTAAGACGCCCGTAACGAGTCTCCGAGGCTTTGCCCAACTGACCGTTCGTAGGCTGGGTAATGACGGCGCTTTAGACCCTAAACAACTCCGCCGCGCACTCGAGGTGATAGATCAGCAGTCCGATAGGCTGGCCCGCTTGGTTGACCAGCTCCTGGATGTTTCCCGCATTCAGTGCGGCCAGCTTTCACTCGATCGCAGACCCACAGATATTCGCAGTCTGGTGATAGGTATAGTAGCCAACTCACAAGAGCATAGCCTCCGCCATGCGCTGGCGCTCAATGCGCCGTATGCAATGCCAGCGCTTGTCGACCCACTCCGACTGGAGCAGGTAGTGACCAACCTGATCGACAATGCGATCAAGTATAGCCCCGACGGTGGAGCTATCAGTATTGATTTGTCAGCGTCCGGCCCGGACATGGTCCAGATAACCGTGGCCGATGAAGGTATCGGCATCTCGCCCGAACACCGGCAACATATCTTTGACCGTTTCTACCAGGCTCACGCAGACAGCCACTACGGGGGCATTGGTATGGGCCTGTATATCAGCCGTCAGATCGTAACTTTACATGGAGGCCACATCGAGGTGGAATGCCCGCCAGAGGGAGGCGCCCGCTTTGTAGTGAGCCTACCGACTAACTTTACACCGAGGGGGTTATAGTGAGCAAAGCAAGGTGTATACTGGTTGTCGAAGACGACGAAAGCATCCGAGACCTGGTGAATATGACCTTGTGTGATGAAGGGTACGAGGTCCTAACGGCGCCCCACGGGGCAGCCGCCCTGGATGTAATTGAGAGGTCAAAGCCGGACTTCATTCTGCTTGACATGTGCATGCCGGTAATGGATGGGTGGGAATTCTCACGCGTCTACAAGCAGACACCCGGACCGCACGCGCCAATCGTCGTCCTCACAGCAGCGCATCATGCGGCATCGCCAGCCGCAGAGATCGAAGCCGATGGTTACCTGTCCAAGCCATTTGATCTGGACGACCTGCTCGACCTGGTGTCGCTGCATACAGGCCATGGCAAGAGCGCAGCCTGACTGTTCTAAGGGCCGGAGAGGAGCGAACAGCAAATCCGGGCTTCGCTCACTCTCCTACTTCTGAGGCTCTATTATCACCTTTATCGATTGATTATCCTGGGGCTGGCTGACAAGCCGAAATCCCTTCACCGTGTCGGCTAGAGCAAAGCGGTGCGTTATCATATCGTTCACGCGGACGCTCCCAGCCCGAATAAGCTCTAGCGCTGTCAGACAATCAGACGGCGCGGCGCCGTAGGCGCTCGTCAGGGTCATCTCCGTTCTCCAGAATAGATCGTTGACCGGTGTAGGAATGGTAGCCCCTTCTCTAGCAGCACCGAAGAAGAGAGTTGTGCCCCCCCTTTCAACCGAAGACAGCGCCTGGGGCATAAAAGCCGCCCGGCAAATCACCGCCAGGTCCGCGAGCTTACCGCCATTCAATTCCCGCAACTGTGACGGCACGTCGTCATTGGCGTTGATTACGTTGTCCGCACCCAGTTGCAGGGCTGCGTCAAGGCGGTATCCTATAGAATCCACTGCGAAAATGCGTCCCGCACCCAGTGCCCTTGCGAGGTGAATGTGCAACAGACCGGAGATACCCGCGCCTGCAACCAAAACGCTCTGTCCAGGCCGAAGCCGCGCCTGTCTCTGTCCACGCAGCACACATGCTAGAGGCTCGACAAAAGAGCCATCCTCATAAGACACCTCGTCTGGAAGCGGGAATACGCCACCCAGTTCCACGTTAATTGCCGGGACACGGACGTATTCGGCGAAGCCTCCAGGCTCGAACTTAGTTCCCTTGAGCAACAGGTCGCAGGTGGTGTGGTGACCGCTGCGGCAGTAATGGCAGGTGTAACAGGGAACATGATGAGTGGCGGCCACCCGGTCGCCGACATTGTAGCCTTTCACACCGTTGCCGATAGCGACAATCTCGCCGGCAACCTCATGTCCCAGCACCAGTGGGGCCCGGCCCAGCCGGTACCACTCCATCACATCACTTCCGCAGATACCGCTCGCCTCAATGCGTATCAGGACGTCGCCCGGTCCCACCTGGGGAGCAGGGATCTCTTCCACCCGGACGTCCTGGTTGTTGTACCACATGGCAACGCGCACTGTTACTCTCCTTTTGAACCCTTTATCTCTGAAGCTCTATAAACGAGGCCAACGCCAGATACATCGCGGAATCAGGAGCAGGCCCCTACCGGTCAGGTCCGTTACGAGACGGTACGCCCACCGTTAACATCAAGGGTGACACCCGTAATATAGCGGGCCTGGTCAGAGGCCAGGAAGACGACTACCGGCGCAATATCTTCCACCTGCGCCAGCCGCCTCAACGGGATCTGGTTAAGAATCTGGTCCTTTCCCCCCGCCGGCATGGATTCCCAGACATTCCGCTGGCTGTCCTTGGAAAGGGTCCATCCTGGCGCTACAGCATTGACATTGATACCGTACGGCCCAAGCTCGATCGCCATCGCACGTGTCAGACCGGTGACGCCGGCCTTGGCTGCCGTGTACTGAAGGCGTCCGGCCGGTGCGTTCAGTATATTCCGGGCCGCCTCGGAGGCGATGTTGATAATGCTGCCTCGGCCTTGCTCACGCATGGGTTTTGCCGCGGTCCTGGAACAAAGAAAGGTACCTTTGAGGTTAAGATCGACTACCCGGTCCCAGTCCTCCTCGGGCACTTCTTCCACGTACTGGGCAGGACGGGAGCCGATAAGACCTCCGGCGTTGTTCACGAGGATGTCTACCCTTCCGAAGCTTGCCAGAACTGTCTTGAAAAGAGTATCCACCTGACCGGATTCGGTGACGTCCGCCGCCACGGCCAGGGCAGTGCCGCCGCTCCGCCGTATTTCACCGGCCACATCTTCAGCAGTCTGCGCGTTGCGGCCATTCACGACAACCGTGGCTCCTTCAGCAGCCATTGCCAGGGCGGTTGCCTTCCCGATGCCCGAGGTTGACCCCGTCACCACGGCCACCATGTTCTCTAAACGCATCGTCGATTGCCTCCTAGAATGCTACGTGATAGCACTTGCCATCTCCTCACCCTCCGGGTTGTATCACGGATGCCCGCCTCAGCACTATGCAACCGTGCGGCCACCGTTAACGTCAATAGTAGCTCCTGTGATGTACCGGGACTCGTCAGAGGCCAGGAAGACCGCCACCGGGGCGATGTCCTCCACCTCAGCCAGCCTCCTAAGAGGGACCGCCTGAATAATGCGGGCCTTCTCCTCCGGCGACATTGATTCCCAGGCTGCCCGCTGGCTCTCTTTCGAGAAGGTCCATCCGGGCGCGACGGCATTAACATTGATCCCGTACGGCCCGAGCTCTATCGCCATAGCTCTCGTCAGTCCGGTCACTCCAGCCTTCGCTGCCGTATACTGAAAGCGCCCGGTCGGCCCCTTGTGTATATTACGGGACGCCTCTGAAGCGATGTTGATAATCTTTCCTCTACCCTGCTCTCGCATCAGCCCTGCGACAGCCCTCGAGCAAAGGAAGGTCCCCTTCAGGTTAAGGTCCACCACACGGTCCCAGTCTTCCTCGCGTACTTCTTCCATGTACTGGGCAGGGCGCGACCCCGCAACCCCACCAGCGTTGTTTACCAGGATATCTATCCGCCCGAAACTTGAAAGTACTGACTGTACCAGCTCGTCCACCCGCTCGGCGACGGTAACGTCCGCCGCCACCCCCAGAGCAGCGGCCCCGCTCTGCCGTATTTCGCCGGCCACGTCCTCTGCCTCCTGGCCGTGACGGCAGTTCACCACCACCCTGGCACCCTCGGCAGCCATTGCCATGACGATTGCCTTGCCAATCCCGGAGGTTGAGCCCGTTACTATAGCCACCATGTTTTCTAGTCGCATCGTTAATAGCTCCCGGCAACAACGTTCGGCCTAATGCTATGACATCGGCATCAAAGCGTCAAGGAGGTCCACATTTGGGGTAACGGTCGGCAGCCTCTTCCGGAGACACTCTCGCTGTGACGAGAGCGGAGGATTGTCTGCTCGTTCGGTGTGGCTATCAACAGGCGTGCCAGCTAGAGGCACGGCAGGGGCGACCGCCGGCACGGCGGCAGACGAAGGACGATAGTGTTGCCGGCAGGCTGTCTGCGTTATCGTCCTTCGTCTGGTAGCATTCCGTTAGCAGAGGTTAGCTCGGTAAGCTGGACCTATGCAGGGCTCTGGGCCCCGATGTTCTCCTTCAGGTAGCTGATGCAGGTCTGGATAGGAGTCATGGGACCGAATACTTCCTGGACACCCAGCTCTTTGAGCGCCGGAATATCCCGGTCCGGGATAATTCCGCCGCACAGGATGGGAATATCGCCAGCGCCCCGGGCCTTCAACTCTTCGATAATGCGGCCAGTCATAGGTAGGTGCGCGCCAGACAGGATGCTTATGAGCACGACGTCCACATCCTCCTGGACAGCGGCGGATGCAATCGCTTCCGGCGTCTGGTGGATTCCGGTGTAGATGACCTCCATGCCAGCGTCCCTCAGAGCGACAGCCAGTATCTTGGCGCCCCGATCATGAGGGTCCAATCCCGGCTTTCCGATAAGAACTCTAAGTGTATGTTGCTCGCTCAATCCAAGCCCCCCGTTCATAGGTTAACCACGTGTAGCTAGTGCTTTATTTTACCAGAAATTCTGGATAAGGCAATAATTGCCTTCCTTATGGTGAAACTCCAGTTCCTTGACCCATGCGGGTGGTGGATGCTAATATCGGTTCATGACCGAGGGCTGCTCAGCAAACAAGACCGTGACGTCTTTCGCTTGAGAGAAAAGCTCTCCCACCGCCTGTCGGTGGAGATGCAAATGACGGCAGCACACGAGGAGCTGCCGGTCATCGTAGAGTACTCCGGAACAGTGGAGTCCGTTCGGGCCTTCTCCCATCAGTCAGTCCGCCAGCATTTTCGCCTTGCTCCCTTCGCAGCCCTTTCTCTGACCTCCAGGGACATTCAATCGGTCGCAAAAGACCCGCGCATCGTAAAGATATGGAAGGACAGCCCGATACACACGTGCCTGGACAAGTCAGCACCAATTATGGGAGCTCCGGCGGTATGGCAGGCGGGTTTCACGGGACGCGGTATAAGGGTTGCGATCGTAGATACCGGCGTAGACGTTAACCACCCGTCCATCTCCGGCCGGGTGATCGCCACTCACGACCTGACCGGCGAGGGCTTCGGCGATGCCAACGGTCACGGCACACATGTAGCCGGAATCGTTGCCAGCGCGGATTCCCGCTACCGGGGAGTTGCGCCTGAGGCCAGCATCCTGGCAGCCAAGGTAATGGGAGCGTTCGGATCGGGCTCGACTAGCTGGGCCATGGCCGGAGTAGAATGGGCCGTCGAAAAGGGTGCGCAGGTGATCAACCTGTCGCTGGGCAGCGACGGCGCCAATGACGGGACTGATCCGCTCTCTCGCACCTGTGACGCCGCGGCTGGACGCGGAGTGTCAGTGTGCGTAGCGGCGGGTAACACCGGCCCGCTTTCCGGCAGTGTCGGCTCCCCCGGCTGTGCCCGGAAGGTGATCACCATCGGCGCCAGCACTGACGACGACCGGGTAGCTGATTTCAGCTCCCGCGGCCCCACGTCGGACGGACGCACCAAGCCGGACATACTGTTTCCGGGCCACAACATAATTTCTGCCCGAGCCAGCGGTACGAAGATGGGTAACCCCATCAACGATCTCTTTACAGAAGCCAGTGGAACGAGCATGGCCTGCCCGCATGCCAGCGGAGCCGTAGCATTGCTGCTCCAGGCCAGGCCGGGTCTCTCTCCCGCCCAGGTGAAGGACCTGCTGACCGGCACAGCCGTGAACCTGGGCATCCCACCGAACGTCCAGGGCGCCGGGCGCGCCAATGTGTACGGCGCCCTTCGTGGTGAGCGGTCGTCAGACCCGCCACAGCAACCGCAGCCCTCCCCGACGCCAGCCCAGCCCGGCAAGGGCTGTCTGCCATCCATCTTCTGGTCATTCGTCAAGTAAGCTTTGCCACCGCTGTCGCCGGATTCTATAATATCTCTGTAATAAACATACACCGGCGGCGTTTACGTGAACGAACTGGCATTGGTGAATGGACAAGTAATAACCATCGAGGGCCGGCGCCCAGAGGCGGAAGCCGTACTGGTGCGCGGCGGCCGGATTGCCGCCGTGGGCACCAGCCGAGAGATAATGTCAGAACGCCAGACGCACGGCGAGCTGATAGACTTGAAGGGCAGGACCCTTCTGCCCGGCTTCATAGATACCCATGTGCACCTGATCTCTACAGGGCTCTCCCTGATGGGCCCTCGTCTGGAGACCTGTAGCTCAATCAAGCAAGTGCTCGAGGCGCTGGCAACGGAGGCTCAACGGCAGCCGATCATAGTAAAAGCCAGCGGCTTGGAGCCGTCCGCCCTGACTGGCGGAGATCGTCTGACCCGCTGGGAGCTGGACCGGGTTACCCCAAACAAGATGGCTTACGTGGTGAGCCGGGACGGACATACTGTGGTAGTCAATACTCGCACCCTCAGTGAGCTGGACCTGCCCCCTGAGACGCCGGGCATAGACCGGGACCGCTCCACCGGTGACATCACCGGCATCCTGAGGGCGGATGCCCGAAAGATCGCCGGCGACCGGCTGACAAATGTCTCCGGGGACCATCGGAAAGAAGCTATTTACCTGGCTATGAACAAAGCCATCGATGTTGGTCTAACCACAGTCCACGCTCTGGACGGGAGCTGGCCGCGCGGGCACGAGGATATCGAGATGCTTCTATCCCTGGCCCCTTCACTTCCAAGTAAAGTTGTGGTATATTACCAAACCAGGGAAGTAGAAAAGGTCCGGGAGCTGGGGCTGCCCCGAATCGGCGGTTGCCTGCTAGTGGACGGGAGCATCGCCTCCCACACGGCAGCTCTTACAGCCCCGTATACCGATAATCCCGACACGGAGGGAGTGCTCTATTTCAGCGACCAGGAGCTACAGACCTTCATTAGGGAGGCCCACTTATCAGGTCTCCAGGTGAGCATGCATGCTATTGGCGATCGGGCCATTGAACAGATCCTGACCGCCTACCAGGTCGTCCTTGAGCAGTACCCAAGGCCGGACCACCGGCACCGGATAGAGCATTTCCTGTTGGCGCAGCCCTGCCACATACAGAGAGCCTCACGTCTGGGTCTTAACATCGCCATGCAGCCCGCTTTCCTTCATTTCTGGCAGGGACGCAAGAACCTCTACGTTGACCGCCTCGGGCCGGAGAGAGCCAGGGGGGTCAACCCGTTGCGCCAGGTTACGGATGCCGGCATCCCTATGGCAGGCGGGAGTGATAGCTTCGTCACACCAATGAACCCGTTGCTGGGCATCCACGCAGCCGTAAACGATCACCCTGTCGAGAATCGCCTCACGCCATACGAGGCGCTGGAAGCTTTCACTATCAACGGTGCGAGGCTTGCCTTCGAGGAGGACCAGAAGGGGAGTATACGGAAGGGGAAGGCCGCCGATCTCGTAGTGCTGGGAGAAAACCCCATACATTGCCCGCCGGCATGTATCAAGGACATCCCGGTAGAGATGACCATCGTGGAGGGGGTTATACAGAAGGCTTGAGGAAGGGTTATAGGCCCTGGTATCGGCTGCCCCGCCCCCTTAGAAGGGCCGGAGGCCTTGCCGTTCCTGTACTGCTTGTCGTTTTGGCGTCCCTTATCCTTCGACCGATGCCTTCAACCGGCGCACCACCATCGCCTGACATACGCGCAGCGACACTGTCCCCCGTGCTATCCCAGGACAATGCCTCCTCGATAGTATGGGGCCTGTCCGTACCCGGTGGAGGCAACACTGGCTTCACTCTGAGCAACGGTTCCACCTGGGGCATCTATAACTCACCTATCTATCAGGCCGACTTCTCGTTCAATGCTGTAGCCCTGTCCTGGAACGCTCAGGTGCCAGAGGGGAGTCAGATTGTGTTGGAGATTCGGGCCAGCCCTGACGGGCAACAGTGGTCGGAATGGTTCGTTGCGGATGACTCCAAGGAAGAGCAGAGCGCCAACGGCTCTGAATACCACAGCCAGCTCATAGTCGCCACCGGCCGTTATGTCCGGTACTCCGCCACCCTGTACGCCGCCAACCCTGACCTGTCTCCCACATTGAGCGATGTGAGGGTACTTTACATTGACTCTTCTCAGGGACCGTCCGTGACAAAGGCCCAGGGCGTGGGGCCTGCCCGCCGTCCGGCTGACATGACCACCCCACCCATCATATCCAGGGCCGGATGGGGGTCGCCTGAGCCCAGCTCTTCCACCCGCTGGCCTCCCTCGTACCGGGAGTGGAAGAAGGTTGCCCTGCACGATACGGTCACCAAGAACAATGACCCCAATCCGGCTGCCACGGTCCGGGCCATCTGGTACTACCACGCCAATACCCTTGGGTGGGGTGACATCGGCTATAATTATCTTATCGATCCCTACGGTAATATCTACGAAGGGCGATTCGGCGGAGAGAATGCCACCGGTGGACACGTGCTGGCCTGCTATAATCCGGGCAGCATAGGCATAGCCTTTCTGGGAGACTACCGCTATGCGGAGATGCCCCAGGCTATGAGTGACGCCCTGGAAAGCCTGATGGCCGCCAAGACCTACCAGCACAACATTAATCCCCTTGGCGCTGGCGATTTCGGAGGCAGTGACGATAACGGCGCCTTCTGGCAGCTATGGCTGCCCAACATCTTCTCTCACCGGGACCTGGCCGGCAGTTGCGGCAACAATCACTCCGACCCGGGTACACTGGTCTATAACCGGTCCCAGGAGTTCCGCGATGCTACCTGGAACCTGTACCCCATATACGGCGAGACCTGGGTAGACAGCAGCTCGCCGAACCGTATGCTGGCAGGTTCTTCAACCAGCGTTGCGGTTACCGTGAGGAACACTGGCACGGCGGTCTGGTCGAATGACAACAACTTCCGGCTGGGGTATCGCTGGTACAGTCGGGACGGCGCCGAGGTCACTCAAGCCGGGGGGGGCTACCAGCGAGCGCATCTTCCACAGGATATCCCATTCGGACAGGCCGTCATGATAAACGCCCAGATCACCGCGCCCGCCAGCCCCGGGACCTACACGCTACAGTGGGACATGGTCCAGGAAGGCGTCACCTGGTTTGCCCAGCAGTCCAACTCGCCGCTAAACGTGACCGTCACGGTAAATGAGCCTACCTATATTGCTCAATTCGCCGGCCAGAGCGGCCATGTGCGGTTCTTCCCCGGCGACACCAGGGTGGCCTATTTCGACCTGAAGAATACCGGAACGGCCACGTGGTACCGGTCCGGACAGAACTATATCAGGCTGGGCACCTTCGACCCACCCGACCGGTCCAGTCCCATCGCCACGGCCGGTGATTGGGCAAATCCCACGCGTGCCTCGTATATGGACCAGGAAGTTGTGCAGCCTGGGCAGACAGCTCGCTTCACCTTCATCGCCACGGCGCCGGCCCAGCCCGGAGTGTATTCGGAACACTTCAGCCTGGTGGCGGAGGGCAAGACCTGGTTCGGTCCTAACATGTACCTCGACTTTACTGTGCTGCCATCCAGGAAGTTGTATTTGCCGGAGCTCCTGCAAAGGTACCTGGGTAGTTGGTGATGGCCGGCTCCAAGCCGATAGGCGTTTTTGACTCAGGGATTGGGGGTCTGTCTGTCGTAGCCGAGATACGGAAGCTGCTCCCGGCCGAGAGTATCCTGTATTATGCGGACACGCTGAACTGCCCGTACGGGCCCCGTTCTTCAGATGAGATCACCCGGCTGGCGATCGACGCAAGCAGCTTCCTGATCGACCAGGGAGCCAAGCTTATCGTCGTGGCCTGTAACACCGCTTCCAGCGTGGCGCTGACCACCCTGCGCACCATGTTCGAAGTCCCTTTTGTGGGGATGGTTCCTGGCGTAAAGCCAGCCACCCTGGCCACAAGGGCCCGCAAGGTGCTGGTCCTGGCTACTGAGGCTACCGTCCAGGCCGAGGTGTTTAGCGAGCTTGTGGACCAGTTTGCAGCGGGCATACAGGTTCACACGCGGGCCTGTCCGGGCCTGGTGGACCTGGTTGAAGCCTGCGAGATCGAGCCCGGACGAACAGAAGCCCTTCTGCGAGAATACCTTGAGCCGGTACAATCCTGCGGCGTGGACGCCGTCGTCCTTGGATGCACTCACTTTGTATTCCTGCGTGATGTTATCCAGAAGCTGGTGGGCGATGGCGTTCAGGTTATCGATACGGGAGAGGCCGTCGCCCGCCAGGTGCAGCGAGTCCTGCACGAGCAAGGCATCGAGGCCGGCATCGGCTCCCGAGGCGCCCTTACCCTCATGGCAAGTGGCGGACGCCAAAGGCTCGATGCTGCGGCCGAGAGGCTGCTGGGACTGGCGCTCGAACCGGCGCCCCCTGCCCGAACTAAGAAGCACCTGCGCTCCTCTCACTAAGAGACCGGTCCAGCCTGACTGGTGTGTCATTCCCGCGCCCCATCTGTCATTCCAGCACCCCTTCTGTCATTCCACAGTTAACTTTGTCATTCCAGCGAAGGCTGGAATCCAGGCGGGGAGTGGGGAATCCCACGCAGCCGAGTACTACCGGGGAAAGAGCAGGGTTAGCCCGTATACCAGAGGACAGTCTCCTGGCTACTTACTTACCATGCAGACGTTAGGCCAACCCGCCTGGCTGCCTGGACGTCCATTGGCGGGCTGCATCGCCAGCCCCCAGCCCCTCTGGATTCCAGCCTTCGCTGGAATGACAGATTATGGTTGATCCGCTATGACCGCTGCGGTATTGGAAACCGCTGCGGTCTGGCACGACATCGAGGACAGCTGTATCAGCAACCTTCCGAACGCGCCATTAGACGGCCACAGAGCGACAATTAGTTGGATTAGATGTGGCACTGCCTCGCCCGCGGGCCGCACTATCGGCCCAGTTGCTTCCTGGCTACCTGTTCCAGCGGCTACCACACTTATCCAGAGGGCGAGTCTTCCTTCTGGACCGGTGTTGTAGCGCTGCTGCCGTTCAGGCCGCCAGGATTGGAGGCCTCTGGCTGACCTGTCAGGCCAGTCTCACGCCCGGCCCTGTCCCTTCGCTGGTGGCGCTCGCGAGCAATGTCCGGGATCATCAGGGCCAGCGGAATCGTCAACTGAAATGCCACAGCGATCGTAATGAATATCATCCGCATACCGGCTGCCTTATCCTCAAAGAACGACAGCGCCAGCACGACCGCCGAGATGCCCATGATGCCTCCGGTCATCCGGAACATTCCCCGTAGCCCGCTAATGGCAGCCGCCTTCTCCGGGAGCAGCTCTATCGAGGCGTTGTTGGACGCCGGCGCCACCATTCCGGTGCCGATGCCGGAGATCCCGACGATAAGCGCAGTAAGCACGAATCCATCCAGCTCAAGAGGGCCGATGAAGACCTGGTTCAGGCCAAAGCTGAGAACTACCAGGCTGACTGTAATAATCTCCATCCCGAGCACCATGGGAAGCCTGTAGCCAAGCCGGATCAAGAAGATGCTCGCCATGAAGGCTGTTATTATCCCGGTCACTGACCGGGGCGTCAGAATCAGGCCGCTCTGCACGGCGCTTAGATTGTATTGCACCACCGCATAGTAGGGGACGAAGGTGAAGAAGCCGAGTACGCAAGCCCCCCAGACAAAGTTGTAGATGTTTGCCGGCAAGAACGGGTGTCGTGCCATCAGGCGCACGTCCAGTATTGGCTGCTCTACTCTTCTCTCCTGCCTCACAAAGAGAAAGAAGAGAACTGCCCCGGCCAGCAACATTACCCAGGGCAAGGGTGTTTGCAGGATTGCCGGACTGTTACCGATAGAGGTCATGGCGTACATGATGGTGACCATGCCACCCACGAACAGTGCCAGACCTGCCACGTCCAACCGCTGCGGCGGAGCGGGCTTGCGCTTCTCGTGAAGCAGCAGTTGTATTCCGATCAGGATCACGAGACCGATAGGCAGGTTGATAAAGAACATTTCCCGCCAGGACCAGTGCTGCAAGATCCAACCTCCCACGTTCGGGCCGATGAGGCTGCCGATCGGGAAGATACTGGTAAATAGGCCAATAACCTGGTTCCGGTTTTTCCTGCTGAACTGGTCGCTGACTATGCCCACAGCAGATGGCATCAGACCACCGGCACCGATCGCCTGGATAGCCCTGAAAACGATCAGAAAGCCAATGTTCGGCGCCAAACCGCTCAGGAGCGAGCCTACAGTGAAGCATCCGACACAGAACAGGAAGAGGCGCTTCCGGCCGAGCGAGTCGCTCATTCTGCCGGCCACAGGCATCGCCACTATCTGGACGAGCTGGTAGGCGGTTATGGTCCAGCTTACCCAGTTCAGAGACGTATCCAGGGAGACTGACAGGGCCGGGATAGCCACGGCAACAATGGTCTGGTCGATGGAGCTCATCAGTATCCCGAGCGCGGCCAGACCAAACAATACCCAGCGGACAGGAACCGGAGAACCGGAACTAACTTGAGGGCCGGAGTCTGACAACCCGGTGGTCACTTCGATTCCACGCCTGTACGTGGACTTCGGGGGCAGCGCTTCGTGGGTGCTTATCCCCCGCCAGGCTTTACAAGGGGCAACCTTTCACGGCAGAGCGGACAGGCTTCAGGATCATAGCTTGGTATGGGCAGACGCAGGCAGGAGAAGAGTGGTACACCGAACGTCGGAGGAGGATCGCTGCGGTCCACCAGTACGCCAACCCCCACCGGCTGGGCTCCCCAGCGGACAACCTCGTCGACCACCAGCCTCAGTGACCCGCCAGTGGTAAGGATATCATCGACTATCAGTACCCGCTCGGAGGGGGCGAGCGCCAGGCTGCGACGGAAAACACGCCCCTCACCCTGCTTCTCGGCAAAGATGGCCCGGACCCCCATCTGTCGGGCAACCTCGAATGCCAGAATGATCCCGCCAGTGGTGGGCCCGGCTACAACCTGAAAGTCCAGCCCGCGGAACTCCTCAACCATGAGCGAGCAGAGTTCTTGGGTATAAGCGGGGTGCTGCAGGATCCGGAACTTCTCAACATACGCGCCGGAGTGGCGTCCGGACGTGAGCAGGAAATGGCCCTCCAGCAATGTGCCGGTCTCCCGGAGGATTTGCTTTGCTCGTCCGTCAGAGCCGCCCCTCGTTGACTCCATCTAAGGGCCAACTGCCAGCGCGTAGTTGGCGACCAGCCCCATGTTACGTACCGGCCAGTAAATCACCCAGGCCTTGCCTATGATATTCCCACGGGGAACGACGCCCCAGACGTGAGAGTCACTGCTGTTATTCCGATTGTCGCCAAGCACGAAATAGTTCTCCGGAGGGATGGTCTGCAACGAGACGGTGTAGCTGGGATGGTCCTGTAGGTAGGGCTCATCGATCAGCCGCCCGTTGACCCACAACTGTCCGTTCCTCACCTGGACGGTATCTCCGGGGCCGGCGATAATTCGCTTGATGAAGTCCTTCGTCGGGTCTTTTGGATACCGGAAGACGACGACGTCGCCGGGCTTGGGCGAGCCGAACGGCTCTATCTCACTGTCTCTCAACACGTCAAGACCGGGAAAGCCTTCGAAGAAGCTCGTGTCGATGGACGTATAGGCAGCCTTATTCACCAGAAGATACTGGCCGGTGTGGAGCGTCGGCTCCATACTGGATCCCTCGACCTTGAAGTTCTGCACCAGCGAATGGACGAGAAAAAAGACAATCGCTGTCAGAAGAATGGTCTCGAGAATCTCTCTAACCGCGTTTTTCATTTATGCATCCAGAAGCCCCGGCTCACTCGGCTATTATAACCAAAGGCCGACCCTAAATCTACAACGGCTCTCGGTCAGGGCGGCCGCCAAAGGCTTGTGCGCCCAGCCATTGGCTTTGAGCTTGAACGCTCACAACACCCTGTGCTATCCTGCTGCCTGAGGGTCCTCTATTTAAATAATACATAGCGGCACCGCATATGTAAACGGCTATACGGGTAAAGTGAATTTACCGGGAAACTTTTGCGAAAGAGGAGCAGAGGCATGGCGGATAGGGCTCAGCCCACCAGCAAATACATAGTAGGGCCGGTAAACCGCTTCGACCAGCGGTATGACATGTACAAGCGTGTCCGCTGGGACCCCAACCTGAAGGAGTTGGGCAAGAAGCTCTGGAACGCCTCCGTGCCCAAGGGCAAGGAAGGGTACACCCTCGTGGAGCGTGCCTTTGAGAACGCCGGCTGGTACGTGGAGATGGCCTTTTCCAAGGGGATCCAGATACACGACTTCGGACTATATAGCTGGAATCCCCCGGAAGGCGCCCACTACCACGCCCTTCCGCCCGGCGTAAGGATGGAGGGAGCCCATCCGGCCCAGACATCAAAGCTCGTAAAGAGGGTGGCGGAGGCTCTGGGAGCCTGCCTGACCGGCGTATGTGAGCTGGACCAGCGCTGGCTATATTCCCACTCGTTCCACTTTGTCACCAGAGAGCACCAGGAGCTGCACCTACCGCCCGAGGTCCGCTATGCAGTAGTAGTGGCCATCGAAATGGACTATGAGATGGTCAGGACCAGCCCTTCCGCCGTAGCCGGGTCCACGGTTGGCATCGCCTATTCACAGATGGCGTTTGTCGCCGGGTCGTTGGCCCAGTTCATCAGGGACCTCGGCTACCAGGCTTTTCCCTCCGGGAACGACACCGGCCTGAACGTGCCCATGGCGATAGACGCCGGCATGGGAGAGCTGGGACGGAATGGGATACTCATCACCAGGGACTTCGGCCCCCGCGTCCGCCTGGCGAAGGTCTTGACCGACCTCCCATTGGAGCCGGACCCTCCGCTCGAAATGGGAGTCCTCGATATGTGTGAAAAGTGCAAAAAGTGCGCCCGGTATTGCCCCGGCCAGGCCATCTCCCACGGCGAGCGCACCGCGGAGCCTGTAAACATGTCCAACAACAGTGGCGTGCTCAAGTGGCCGGTTAACGCCGAGAAATGTCTGAACTACTGGGCCGTAAACGGCACCACCTGCACCAATTGCATCCGGGTCTGCCCATTCAACAAGCCGGACGGTCTGCTGCATTCAACGGTGCGTTGGGGAGTCAAGCATACACCCTGGGCCAACCGCCTGTTCGTCAAAGGGGACGACCTCCTGGGCTACCATAAGCCGAAGAGGGCGAACCAGTACTGGGATGAATAGCGTTGAGAGCCCGGGGGAAGACGTAGCGCGGCCGGCTACGCAGGCTGGCTGAGTAGCAATGGCCAGATGGTTATGTCAAGCAGGCAACGGCACCAGACATTCTACAGTGTCGTTCCTCGGACTATTGACCAGCGACGAGACCCGGTAGGCTTCCATTTCCTCCGCCGGATACGGCTTCAAGAGGTCAATCAGCGCCGGAACATCATCATTGTCCGGGTCAAGCCAGAAAGTCTCCGCTTCTCGAGGCAATATCACGGGCATACGGTTGTGGATACTCTCCATCAGCTCGTTGGCGGTCGTTGTTATAATCGCACAGGACCGTACTGCCTGGCCGTCCGGGCCACGCCACTCCTCCCACATCCCGGCAAAAGCGAACGGCACGTGTAGCTTCAGGAAGATGTGCATGGGGATCTTCGCACGGCCCGCTTGTCGCCACTCGTAGAACCCATCGGCCAGTATCAGGCACCGACGCTTGCGCAGAGCAGTACGGAAAGCGGGCTTGACTGCCACCGTCTCCGCTCTGGCGTTAATCATGCGTGAGCCCACCGACAGGTCCTTCGCCCATGGCGGGACCAGGCCCCAGCGCAGGTACTCCGCCCGCCGTCCACCATCATTGGTAATGGCCAGCACCTTTTGCGTCGGGGCGATGTTGTAGCGGGGTTGATAGATCACGTCGTCAAGCAGCACGTAGAAACGCCCCTGTAGATCGCCGACGTCAGTTGCGAGCGAAAACCGGCCACACATAATTCCACGTTACACTATGGCAAGACTATAGGCAACGGTCCGGCACAGGAAATTGGGGCTAATGAAGAGGATTGCTGGCGGAGGGAGGGGGATTCGAACCCACGTACCAGCTCACACCGGTAAACCGCTTAGCAGGCGGCCGCACTAGGCCTCTATGCGATCCCTCCGCACGTAGCTCTCACTGGCGGAGGGAGTGGGATTCGAACCCACGGTCCCAAAAGGGACAACGGTTTTCAAGACCGCCTCCTTAAACCGCTCGGACACCCCTCCGTGTTGAGCCAATTAAGTATAGCAATACGGGGTATCACTGTCAAAGGAATTTGGATTGTCTCCCCTTGACGCTATATGCCAAGTCACCTATAATTCATACTTGCGGGGGCCGAAGTGGCGGAATGGTAGACGCGGCAGTCTCAAAAACTGTTGGGGGGCAACCCCCGTGTGGGTCCGACTCCCACCTTCGGCACCATGAAGCAAAGTTCGGCGCAGTGTCAACGAAAGGGGTAAGGATGGCAGTCTATCCGGTCCGGATAACGGTAGCCTCACAGACAGGCAAGTGCGTGGCATGCCACAAGGAAGGCGACTCCTGGCTTATCGAGGGCAACCTGACGCCGGGAGGGATCTGTATGGGAGCGTACAACACAATCGCTCCGAATATTCGGACCCTGCGTTTCGGGGGCGAATACCCGTGGGAAGAGGACAAGGACGCCACGACCGTCGCCTGTCCTGACGCCAAGAACCCCGTGGTCTTCGAGGTCCGGAGGCTACGCCAGCCCTAACTGAACAAACCCCTTGCCGAGTGGTGTAGCGGTAGCACAGAGGACTTTGGATCCTTTGACCCAGGTTCGAATCCTGGCTCGGCAGCCAGT
>ORJL010598903.1_pt1 | contig 95934 bp, 89 predicted proteins | sample 1779941 | NCBI WGS metagenome assembly ORJL01 (sample SAMEA104232317, study PRJEB22302) | groundwater metagenome | biome: forest; feature: aquifer; material: groundwater | place: USA | collected 2011-08-07 | depth 5.8 m | reverse complement strand
CACCTCCGCCGCATACGGCTGGTCTTTGTATAGGTAGGAATATTCAAGAACTGACACGGGATCTTTTTCCGCCTCCGTTAACAACCTGAAGTGCTCAAAAAACATATCATTGCCAAACTCGACTGCTTCAATCGGCATAAGAAAAAAGTCTTCTTTTTCCGGAAATAACAAATCGGCAATTTCAAAAAGTGACACACTCGATTTTTCGGCGATTTTTTGCACAGCTAAAATAAGCGAGTCTTCGCGAAGCTTTTTGTCGTTCTCATCCTTCGCTTCAGAAAGAAATTTTTTGATACCCTTTCTTAAATCATCAATCTCTTTATTCAATGCTTCATCCGCAACCTCGCCTCCGTTCTCTTTGCGCTTTTCCACCACACCACCAATCTTCTTTTCCAAATTTTCAAAATGGTCTCCCATAATTACACTTCTTTAAGTTTTTTCAGAAGGTTTTCCTGGGCGCCGCTTTCTTTCTGCGACTGCGCATCTTCACTGCGTTCCCTGTATTCCTTTTTCGCAAGGCGCAGAATGTCGGATAGAATATTGCGTTTTTGATTGATATCCATAGGTAAAAATAATCTATTCATTTTACCAGAAAAAGGCCTAAATGGCAATTTGGGTAAGGTAACGGGCTGTCCTGAAAGCGAGAGCGGCGATGGCTGAAAAAATTTTTGTTCCATAACATAGATTTTCGGAGATTTCTAAAGTATGAAAATTGCAGTAGAAAAAAGATTTTTCAGCATCTCCTTTAAGCTCCATAAAATTTTCTTGTTGCCAAATGCTGACAGCGTCTTTACAATGATGGCCATGCGCAGGAAAGTTTCGAAGAAAAAAACGGCGGGAAAAATCGCAAAAAAAATCACGCCACGTGGGCGCACCGTGAATACTCGAAAGATATCGCACGCACAACAGAAGCCCCTTAGCACACCGCAGCAGAAAGTGGTTCCCATCGCGCATGCATCCTTTTCCCGTATCCGTGAAATCATCGTTTGGACCTTTGTCGTAGCGGCAGTTTTTGGCGCGCTTTCCATTATTTCTTCCAATTCGCAGCCGCAGACAGGCGAATCTTCCTCTTTTCAGAAAAAATTAGAGCAAGTGGCGACCCTCAGTTTATTAAGCGACGATGACCCCGTCACCTTTATTGCCACTGGTGATATCCTACTCGCGCGGTACGTGGAACTGCGCATGAGACAGCTCAATGACTATACGTATCCATTTCACAAAGTCGCGGATTTTTTAAAGAGCGCGGACATTACGTTCGGGAATCTTGAAACCCCGCTGTTGCCAGGCAGAAATGTTCCAACAGGTTCCATGACTTTCCGCGGCGATCTTGAAGGAGTAAAAGGTCTTTTGTTTGCAGGCTATGATGTGCTTTCCGTTGCAAATAATCATACGATGAATTATCAAATCCCCGGCCTTACGAGTACTTTGCAAACTTTGAAAGAGGCCGGAATTTTAGCTTCGGGAGGCGGCAAAGATCAAAACACGGCATACACGCCTGTCATTATTGAAGCGAAGGGCAAAAAAATTGCTTTCTATTCTTATGTGGATTCAAACATTCCTCCGGGATTCCACGGCGAGGCCAAGGCAGACAAGCCCGGTATTGCCCGCATGGATATTGAAGGAGTAAAGAATGATGTCAAAAATGCCCTTGAGAATTTAGGCGCGGATTACGTGGTTGTTTCCATGCACGCAGGTGCGGAATATAAATTTGATCCGACAAAATTTCAAAAAGATTTTGCCCATGCGGCGATTGACGCGGGTGCATCTGCGGTCATCGGAACCCACCCCCACGTGATTGAACCGGTGGAATATTATGGCAACGGGGTTATTTTCTACAGCCTTGGTAATTTCGTCTTCGATCAGTTTTTCTCTGAAGATGTACAAAATGGCCTCGTCGCAAAGTTACAATTTCCGATTGAGGAAGGAGAAAAGGTAACGGCCGAAGTTTTTCCGGTGCGCATTGAAAAAGGTCAGCCGCGGCTCATGGAAGGAGAGGAGAAAGCCGTAATTCTGAAGAAATTGGGTTTATAATTTTGAAGATTGCGTCGATACGGGTAGGATGAATTCCTATGTTGCTGAAAACTGCCTTAAACGACATTCACAAACAGTTGGGAGCCCGCATGGTGGACTTTGGCGGCTGGGACATGCCGGTGGTCTATACAAATCAAATTGAAGAACATCACGCCGTCCGTAAAACAGCCGGGATTTTCGATGTTTCTCATATGGGAGAGGTTATGGTCACGGGTCCGCAGGCGTTTGATCTCGTGCAGAAGCTTGTTTCCAAGGATATTCAACCGATGAAGGACGGGCAGGTGAGCCTCGGCGTTTTGTGTAATGAGCGTGGCGGGATTATTGATGACCTCACCGTTTATAAATTTAATCCGCAGTGCTATATGCTCGTGGTGAATGCCGGAACGACCCAAAAAGATTTTGATTGGGTTGTGCAGCACGCGCAGGGCATGGAGGTGAAGGTGCAGGATGTGAGTGCCACCCTCACCAAATTGGATCTGCAGGGTCCGCGGAGCCAGGAAATTTTGCAGCAGTTAACGCCGGCTGATTTGAATGAGATAAAACGATATTTTTTTAAAGAGATTTCTGTGGATGGTGTAGCGATGGTGGTTTCGCGTTCGGGATATACGGGAGAAGATGGCTTTGAACTGTATTTTTATAATGCGCAGGCGGAGCAAATTTGGAATAAGCTGCTGGAAATCGGAAAACCCATGGGGTTGAAACCTTGTGGTCTTGGTTCCCGCGACACGCTGCGGACGGAGTGCGGCATGATGCTCTACGGCCATGATATTGATGATGAGCATACGCCTTTTGAAGCGGTGTACGGCTGGGCGGTTTCGGAGGGCAAGGATTTCATTGGGAAGGAGGCCCTCATGCGTCAGCGGAAAGAAGGGCTCAAACGCAAGCTCGTGGGATTTGAAATGTTGGATCGCGGTATTGCCCGCCAAAATTACCCAGTGTATTTCCAGAATGAAGAAGTGGGGGTGGTGACAAGCGGAACTCCGTCGCCCACCTTGAATAAAAACATCGGGATGGCGTATATTCGGTCTGCGCTCAATATTCCCGGAACGGAAATTAAGATCAAAATTCGGGACAACTTGGCGGCGGCGCAAGTGGTCAAACTCCCTTTTTACAAGCCAGCGTACAAAAAATGAGAATTCCGATCATTAAGGACGACAGACTGTACACAAAAGAACACGAGTGGGTGAAGATCGAGGGAGACATAGCCACCGTGGGTATTTCGGATTATGCGCAGGATTTGCTCACGGATGTCGTATTCGTTGAGTTGCCGAAAGTTGGCAAAGCGCTTGAACAGTTTAAACCGGCTTGCGTGGTGGAGTCGGTGAAATCCGTGTCGGATGTGTACGCCCCATTGAGCGGGACGGTCGCAGAAGCAAACAACGCGCTCGAAAAATCGCCGGAAACAATTAACAGCGACCCCTATGGCGCCGGATGGATATTTAAGATAGCCGGTTTTAAGCTTGAAGAAAGGGCAAATTTGATGGACGCAGGAACATATAAATCTTTTGTCGGGACGCTTAAGCACTAATATGCCTTACATTCCCCACACCCAGCGCGACACCGAAGAGATCCTCAAGACCATCGGCGTCAGCCGTATAGAGGATCTTTTTGAAGCGGTCCCGAAGAGCCTTTTGGAAACCGAGGAATACGATCTTCCGCCCGGCCTTTCGGAATTGGAAGCGCGACAGAAAATTACGGCGATCGCGCGGCGGAATAAAAATCCGGAAATCTCTTTTTTGGGTGGCGGTTTGTATCATCATTATATTCCTGAGCACGTTACCAACGTCGGTTCCAGGAGCGAATTTTTTACGGCTTATACACCATATCAGCCGGAAATCAGCCAGGGTATTCTCCAGGCTATTTTTGAGTATCAAACCATGATGACGCGTTTGACCGGGATGGACGCGACGAACGCTTCCATGTATGACGGATCTTCCGCAACCGGAGAAACATGTTTGATGGCCGCGAATATTACTGACCGCAAGAAGATTTTGGTGGCGCGCAGCGTGCATCCACAATATCGCGAAGTCATGCGGACATACTGCAACGGAAAAGGTTTGGTGATAGAAGAGGTGCCGTTTGATATGCGGACTGGCCAGATTGATTGTGCGAAGTTGGCGGCAGTTTTGAACGAAGAAGTTGCCGGGATTTTTGTACAGAGTCCGAATTTTTTTGGAGTGGTTGAGGATATGAAAACGCTTTCCGGGTTGGCCCATCAAAAGGAAGCGGTTTGTGTTCAAATAATTACGGAAGCGTTATCGCTTGGTTTATTGACGCCTCCCGGGAGTAATGGCGTTGATATTGCGGTGGGTGAGGGTCAGAGTTTTGGAATTCCAGTATCGGGCGGCGGACCAAGTTTTGGTTTTTTGGCCTGTATCGAAAAATACATTCGCAAATTGCCTGGGAGAATTGTCGGTGAAACGGAAGATTCGGATGGAAAGAAGGCCTATGTACTTACGCTCCAGGCTCGCGAGCAGCACATTCGAAGAGAGAAGGCGAGTTCCAATATATGTACGAATCAAACCCTGTTTGCAATCCGAGCGCTCATTTATCTCGCGACGCTTGGCAAAAATCTTCGCGATTTAGCGCTTTTGAATCACCAGAACAGTCTGTTTTTTCAGAAGAAGGTTGAGGCAAAAGGACTCAAGCGCGTTTTTTCTTCGCCATTTTTCAATGAATTCGTCGTGGACACGGGAGATCACGCCGTACTCTCGAAACTTAAAAAAATCGGCATTGCCGGCGGCCTTGATCTTGGCCGATTTTATCCGGAATTAAAAAATCACGTGCTCACGTGCGTGACCGAGATCATTACGAAGGAACACATGGAGCAATACCTCAATGCCTTATGAAAACCATTTTTGAAAAATCCGTTTCTGGCCGGATCGGTTGTAAACTTCCCAAGCCTTTAAGTGCCGAGTCAGAGTTGAACGAGGGACAGGTGAGGGGAACGCTCGATCTTCCCGAAGTGAGCGAACTCGATGTGGTGCGTCATTATACGGCTCTCTCCAAAAGGTCCTTCGGCGTGGATGATGGTTTTTACCCGCTCGGGTCGTGCACCATGAAGTATAATCCGCGCATCAATGAAGCGATGGCGGCGCTTCCGGAGTTTTCTCAGTTTCATCCTTGGCAGGATGATGAGGACAGTCAGGGCAGCTTGGAGCTGATTTATCACACGCAAGAATATTTGACGGAGGCGACCGGTTTTCCCGGGCTCACGCTCCAGCCGGCTGCCGGCGCGCACGGAGAGCTCACGGCGGTGATGATGATGAAGGCATATCATCTGGATCGCGGCGATATGAAGCGCCGGAAGATGATCATTCCCGATTCGGCCCACGGCACGAATCCCGCTACGGCGACCATGTGCGGTTTTGATACCGTGGAGGTTGCGTCCGATGCTGTTGGCGGCGTGGATTTGGAAAAACTCAAAGCGCTCATCGACGATGAAACGGTGGGGATGATGCTCACGATCCCCAATACCCTCGGTCTGTTTGATAAAAATATTTTGGAGATCTCAAAATTGCTCCATGCCAAAGGCGCGCTCCTCTATATGGACGGCGCCAATCTGAATGCGATTTTGGGCGTGGTGAAGCCCGCAAAAATGGGCGTGGATATCATGCACATCAATCTCCATAAAACGTTTTCAACCCCGCACGGCGGTGGAGGTCCCGGGGGAGGTTTCGTGGGCTGTACCCAGGAACTTTCACCGTTTTTACCGGCACAGCGCATCGTGAAAGAAGGAGAGCGATATCGGCTCGATTTCAATAATCCAAAAAGCATCGGAAGGGTGCGTGCTTTTTACAGCAACTTCGGAGTCGTGGTGCGGGCTTATACCTACATGCTCCGACTTGGCAGAGAGGGAACCAAGCGCATCGGACGCTACGCGGTTTTGAACGCGAATTATATAAAGGCGCGTTTGAAGGATTTCTACCATGTTCCTTTCATGCAGCACTGCATGCATGAAGTTGTTTTTAATGACGAGAAACAAGCTCAGTATCATGTAACGACCATGGATATTGCCAAGCGGCTCATCGATTTTGGGTACCACCCGCCGACGGTGTATTTTCCGCTCATCGTGCACGGTTCGCTCATGGTTGAGCCGACGGAAACCGAGAGCAAAGAGACTCTGGATGAGTTTGTAGACACGATGATCAAGATTTCCGAGGAAGCAAAACTAACACCGGATCTTTTGCTGAGAGCTCCGCATTCCGCGGCCGTAAAACGGGTTGATTCCGTGAAGGCGGCCCGCAATCCCGTGGTCGTTTGCACGACGTGTTGCACTTGAAGCAAGGGAATTCACGAAGAACTCTTCGGACGAACAATGAGTCGGTGATTCTTACCACGCTATGGGTGTTTTTCCATATGAAGCGAGATATTCATTGGTTTTGCTGAAATGTTTACACCCGAAAAATCCGGAAAACGCGGAAAATGGCGACGGATGTGCGGCTTTTAAAATCAAATGCTTGCCGCTATCGATGAGCATTTCTTTGTTTTGCGCGTAGCGTCCCCAGAGGAGAAAAACGAGGTTGTTTTTTTCGCGTGAAAGCAACGAGATTACGGCATCGGTAAATCGTTCCCAGCCTTTGTTTTGATGAGAGCCGGCTTGCCCGGCCGCGACCGTGAGCGTTGCATTGAGGAGCAACACGCCCTGGCGCGCCCATCGTTCAAGGTTTCCCGTTTTTGGAATTTCTCCGCCTGTGTCGTCAGCAATTTCTTTGTAAATGTTTTGGAGGGAAGGCGGAATCGGCACGTTGTCATTGACCGAAAAACAAAGTCCATGGGCCTGGCCGCTGCCGTGGTAAGGATCTTGTCCAATGATGACGACCTGTACGCTATTAAGAGGGCAAAGATCGAACGCATGGAAAATATATTGCGGCGGCGGATAGATTTTTTTTGCCCGATATTCACCGCGCACGAACCCAGTCAGTTCTTTGAAATAATCTTTTTCAAATTCAGTCTGCAGTGCTTTCTTCCAGGATTCATGAATTTTCACTTCCATATCCACATTATACTCAAAAAATACTCAGGCAATATTGCTGAATAAAGTGTATAATTATCAGATGCGTGAAAATCCCAATGGGCTTGCCGGACTCTATGACGAGTTTCGTCGTAAATATGGTCTTGCTCCCGCTAAGGTTCCCAAAAAAGATCCGTTTCTTGATGACGCTGAAATTCAGGGGGCCGTTTTGCCAAGAATGAGAGATTTTGTGGACGCCTACGATCTCATTCAGAAAAATGACCCAAGGAACGAGAGGAGCGAAGACGAAGAAGGGGTGCGTCAAACGCAACTTTTGCAAAATATTTCACTCAAAGGTGGAGCCGCGACCCTTGAGGTAAGGAAAATTTTTAAAGATTTTACAAAAGCGCCATGGCTCAATCATGAAATTGGGGACCAGGTTGAGCGAGTTGCTCTTAATCTCTCTTCGGAGGGCAAACGCATTGGTTCGGTTATTCTGGAGAAGAAAGGTGAAACTGGTTGGACCATTGATCATCGAGAGACCGATGAGGCTCATCGCGGAGAAGGAATTTTCAAAGGTTTACTCAAGATAGCTGAAGCGTTTGTACGTGAATATGGCGAAAAAAGCAGAAAACCGCAGTCGATAAGTATCGATCTGGCCCAGCCGGATCTCCTAAGAATTCTTCAAAACATGGACTATAAGCCAGCAACAGACACAGACGCGGAAAAAATTTCACGCGTAATAGCTGGGGATGAGGGATTGGAAATTGATTACGCCGTAACTTCCCGTGGAGATCTACAGGCGGACAAAAACCCTTATATCTTTGAACGCGCACGATTTCGAGACGGGAAAGAAAAAAAGCAACCCATGAATGCCTTTAGAATGGTTTTGGCGAAGCCACTCGGGAATGAGACGGCAGTTGATGATTTGGTGCAGCGTCTCAGAAAAGAAAGAGATAAAATTTGACCCTTTGCTTTTGGCAGCGCCAGCGGGGCCTACAAGTCTCGCCTACGGCTCGCTTGCAGGCCCCGCTCGGCAGCGACCATTCGCTTTGCTCATGGTCCCCGCTGCCTGCGCGTTCGACTGCCTTAATAATGCCATTCGATCAAACCTCCTCCGCTACCGCTCCGGAGGATTGCTCGAATGGCAGCGCCAGCGGGAGTCGAACCCGCCTTTCCACCTTGAAAGGGTGATGTCCTAACCGATAGACGATGGCGCCGTAAAAACGTTGGCTTCAGTATACCAGCCACCTCAAAATCTCCAAGAAAATCTGCCGCCGGCGCACGCATTCGGCACGCTTACGCCATAAACGACGAAAATGGTTTCACCTCTCCGTACGGGGTTTCCCACCACCATCGGCCGTAACTCCCATCAGCCCTGAGCTCATCTTTTATCTGCGCGACTTTTTTGAAATATTCGTCTTTGGAGTATTTTTGATTGAGGATTTCATACTCCGCGTGGTTGCGTGAAACGCACCCGAAGCAGTCGTGGGAATTGAAAACGTATTCGCAATATTCTAGATTTTGGCTGTACCAAGAAATGCTGCAAAAATTGCTGTTAAAAAGCGTGACGCCACTGTGGCACATGTAACAAAGTTCGGTGCCGAGACTTGAGTAATTGAGATCCATGGAATCTTTCATCTGGATGCTGTTGTAAATGTACATCGTGTCCTCTTGATTGCTCACATCGAAGCAGTAAAAAGCGTTTTTTGAGTTAAAGATGTGATCGCCCATGACATTTTCATTATTGAAACCCTGCATGGCAATGCGTGGCAACGTGGCTTGGAGATGGGCAAATTCGGCGGGCGGCTGATCGAGGCGAAGGTACGATTGTTTGAGCTGGCGGACTTTTTCAAAATACTCATCTTTTGCGTACGGCTCGTTGAAAATATGATACTGTTTGTTGCGCAGATTTACGCATCCAAAACAATTCTGGCAGCTTTTGCAGTCGTAGCAGAAGTTGCAATCGGAACAGTGGAGACAGTCGCGGCTAAAATTGCAGTTGTAGCACTCCTGGATATCGACGCATTCGTAGCAGAGTTCCGATTTTTCCGTAAACGAACAATCGGTGCAGTCGCGGCTCACGCCGAGCCAAAAACCGTAGTAGCAGTCTTCCGATTGCACGTGTCCCACGATGCGATAACAGTTTTTTCCGGCGGCATGGTACGGGCAGTAGTCGGAGTTTTCGCTTCGGAGTGTCAAGATGGAAGGATGGGGCCGGGATTCGCGCAGGGACTGTAATCTCTCAAAGAAATTTGACACGGAACCAGTATAGCAAAACTCGCATTTTACCGTAACAGAAAGCCAAAAAATCCGTTATACTGTGGCGACTATGAATGCCTTAAGACGCATTTTGCAGGAAACTTTGAAAGCGAAAAAAACGATCGTATGGCTCGCCTTTTTAATGCTGCTCGCCGCCGGATTTGATATTTCGTCTCCATTCATTGCTCAGCGTTTGATCGATCAGCTCGTATCGGCATTTTCTTTGAAGCAAATTATTCCTCTTTCGGTGGTGATTATTGCTGCACTTGGAATATTCGCTGTCACCGTTCTCGCCCGACTTTTTGATACGTGGTACGACTATCGGCTTTTTACGTTTGTTACGAAGCTGGAAGACGAACTCCGGTTTCAAGCCTACCAGCGGTATTTGAGTCTGCACGTTTTGTACCACCACGAAGTGAATTCCGGCCAAATCATCGGCCGCATCGATCGCGGCGCGAGCGGGGTGTATGAGATTTTACGCGACATCGTCGGGAAATTCATCGCGCAGCCAGCATTTATCGTACTGCTTATTGCCGGCGTTCTCTTCATGAAAGATCCCATCATGGGTGCGCTCATTTTGATCCCGCTGCCAATTTTTGTGGCCGTTATTGTTCCGCTTGCCGGCCGAATTTATGAAAAAGAAAAAAAAGCTCATGATTTGTTCGAGGAATTTAATCGTGAAGAGTATGACGTGGCCGCCAACGTGCTCACCGTAAAACATTTTTCACAGGAAAGCCGTGAAACCGCAAAACAGCGCATTATGCGGGCGGCGGGTCGGGCGTACCAGTACGAAGCGGAGCGATATTGGAAAGTGAGCGAGGTGCTGCAAGCCGCCGTGGCCACGATCGGCCGGGTGGCCGTCATTATTGTCGGAGGATATTTTACGATCACCGGCCGTTCTTCGGTGGGTGAGTTCGTGCTCTATGTAACGCTCCAGAATATGGCATATCAGCCGCTCTGGCAGCTTTCCGTTCTGTTTGCCATTTTGCGGCGTTCTCTGGCGCGGGCCGAAAGGCTTTTTCGCGTTTTGGACGAAGAGCCGAAAGTTGTGGATTCTCCGGAGGCCTTCGGACTTACGCTTTTCAAGCGCGGAATCGAATTTCAAAACGTGTCGTTTTCCTACCGCAAGGAGCGGGAAGTGTTGCGGGAAATTTCCGTCGTCATTCCGGCTGGAAGGATGGTGGCGCTTGTGGGCCGTAGCGGCAGCGGAAAATCGACATTCGTAAATTTGCTCCTGCGTTCGTTTGATCCGCAGAGCGGCCAAATTTTGCTCGATGGTCAGGACGTTCTTCGGGTTACACAAAAAAGCCTCCGCGATCAAATGGCGATTGTTTCGCAGGAAGTGGATTTATTTTCCCGAACCGTCGGTGAAAATATCGCTTATGGAAAGCCCGATGCAACGCCGCATGAAATTGCGCAGGCCGCTAAACTTGCTTACGCGCACGACTTTATTATGAAGATACCCGAAGGGTATCAAGCCATGGTCGGGGCACGCGGAGTGAAGTTGTCTGGCGGCGAACGTCAACGCATCGGCATCGCCCGTGCCATTTTGCGAAACCCACGAATTCTCATTTTGGATGAGGCGACATCTCACCTCGACACAGAATCCGAGCGCATGGTGCAAAGAGCCACCCAGCATTTGACCGAAGGCCGCACCACGATTGTGATCGCGCACCGACTTTCCACGATTCTCCACGCGGATAAGATATTAGTGTTTGATCGTGGCCGGATTGTGGGCGAAGGGCGCCACGAAGAGCTTCTCAAATCAAACGAAATTTACAGCCGGCTCTATCGGTTGCAGTTTGAGGAGTAACGCGTTACTTTATACGCGATGTTTCAAAAGATTCTCGTTGGCCTCATGGCATTCGTTGGCAGCTTCATTGTCGTATGGTACGGGAATTTCACCGGCAAGCTTCCCTCAAAAGGCACGTACCTTGGATTCGCTTATGATTCGGTTATTATCCGCGCCGTCGTGACGCAGTTTGAGTATCTCTGGATTCTGATTCTTGTAAATATTCTCTTCACGCTTATTTTCCAAATCGGTTTTGAGGCATTTAAGAATAATTTTCTCACGCTCGCCATTGTGTGGCTCTCCACGGGGCCGCTTGCCGCGCTCATTTTTAACGCGTTAGTGCTCAAGGAGAAGGTGAGCATCGTCAGCGTTATCGGCGTATTTCTTTTGGTTAGCGGGAGCGTGCTCGTGATCGCCCAGAAAGAGATTCTGCAATTTTTTCAGAAATGAGATCGAAAATTACTGTCATCGGCGGCGGATTTGTTGGTTCTACCACCGCGCATTTTCTGGCCATGCATGAACTGGGGGATATTGTTTTGCTCGATATTAACGAGGGCATCCCTCAGGGAAAAGCGCTGGATCTTTCCCAGGCCGCGCCGGTCGAGGGATTTGACGTGAAAATTCAGGGAACGAATTCATATGAGGACACATCTGATTCCGACATCGTGGTTATAACGGCAGGCATGGCAAGAAAGCCTGGCATGAGCCGCGACGAACTGCTTGCCGTGAATACAAATATCGTGAAAACGGCCTGCGAAAACATAAAAAAATATTCCCCGAACGCGATCGTCATCGTGGTAACAAATCCGCTCGATGCCATGGTGTATACGGCCTGGAAGGCCACAGGTTTTCCTCCGCATCGTGTGATAGGCATGGCCGGCGTGCTTGACTCCGCCCGCATGCGGCATTTTATTGCGGAAGCCGTTGGTGTTTCCGTGGAAGATGTGACCGCGTTTGTGATGGGAGGACATGGCGATACCATGGTACCGGTGACGCGATTTGCCAACGTGGGAGGCGTGCCACTGGCGGACCTACTTCCGAAAGAAAAAATCGACGCTTTGGGGGAGCGAACACGAAACGGTGGCGCGGAAATCGTAGGTTTGCTGAAAACCGGATCCGCATATTATGCCCCTGCGGCCAGCGTCGTCGCGATGGTCGAGTCTATTTTGCGCGATAAAAAACGCGTACTTCCCTGTGCGGCGTATTTAAATGGAGAATACGGGGTGAAGGGTTTGTTTATTGGCGTGCCCGCCGTGCTCGGGCGCAGCGGTGTTGAGCGTGTTTTGAAAGTGAAATTAAACGAAGAAGAACAGAAGGCATTTATGAAGACTGTTGAGCATGTAACAGGCCTGGTAAAAGGCATGAAATAGGCCCTTGACACAATCTAAAAAAGACAATATAGTTGTCTCTTAAATATTAATATGTAAATTTTATGCCACTAGAACGCCGGTCACGTATAGATCCTAATAATCGCATGGGAGTTGATTTTCACGCCGCAAGAGCTTTTCAAACACGATTTGAAACACTTCCCCCAGATCAAAGGAGAGCAGCGATGGAATCAGCGACCTTTCGTAATAAAGAACCACATAAAGGTGAAAGCGCATTATTTAAGAGAGCAGTTCTTGCTATTCTTGATCAACTTGAAGGCCGACTTACTCCAGAACAAACAGAACTTTTGCTGGCTCTTGGCAGTCAAATAGAACCGGCTCTTGCCGTGTGGCAAGGTAAAGAAGGCCTTGATACAAAAGGCGCTCCATCGAAAGATGGCATACAGCATTGGATCGATGCTCTTTCTCCTCAAGCGCTTGACGGCATTTTGGAATACCGAGAACCTCGTCTTGTTGTCGTGCCACCCGAACTCACTATAGAATTATTGAAACGTATAGGAGGTCATGATTATTATCCAAAAGGTTGGGATAAAGTTCAGGCCCCGGGGTGGAAATTCGGCATAACCGATGGAGTAGAAGATATGGAATTTGATCCTTCAATTTTTTACGTAAATCCTGATGCGTCAGAAGACGAACGTACTCCTCGGACCAACGAGCAGATGGTTCTTGAATATGCGCGACGTTTTCAGGCCATTAAGGGTCAGGATCTCATGCCGCAAAATGCTTATGTTCCAGCAGCTGCGACCGTAATGGCTGGTGGAAAAGTGCTCGATAGGGCAAACTATACTGCTTTCAAAAAACCAAAAGGAGCTTCTTACCTGCCGGGCGCGGGTTGGGGCGGTGACCGTGTGGGGCTGGGTGGCTACGATCCCGAGGGTTCGAACCAGTACTTGCGTTGTCGGCCGTGGGTTGAGGGGGAGATGTCTGCTTAGGCTTTAATCTTTATCTTTTCTTTTTTCTTTACCTTTGTTTTTCACGGGCAAGGTTTTATTATATGTGCAAGTGGTGAATAGCAACTCGGTCTCGGCATTATACTGGGTGCGGGCTACCACAAATTGTTGTCTCTAGAAAAAGGCTTTGCATTCAAAAAGAAGTCTTGAGGCGCAATCAAGCACATCTCCCCTCACGTTTGAGCCAAGCTTATATAAGCAAGCCAATGCGAACTCTGCGGTTGCGACCGCAAAAGTTTTCCGGAAAAGCTTGGTCAAAAATCTCTAACCTGCCGAACGCGAATTGGAACGATGACCGTGTGAAGCTGAATGGCAACAATCCCGAGAATTCGAACCAGAACTTGCGTTGTCAGCCGTGGATGAGAAGAGATGTGCTTTTATGTACTTTGGCTCGCCTTAAGCCAGCCGCCTAGCATTCTTCCAATTTCCGAAATTTTTGCCTGCATTTGAAAAATTTTCGTTTCATTCGCCAACTTCATTTCAAGCAATAATCGTATTTTAAGGATAGCTACCTCGAGTTTGGCTCCCGCTTTAATTAAATAACCGGCCTTGAATGCTTTTGGTGCGTTCTTTGCCATAATTAAATGTTCCATGCACTCCAGCACACTGTTTTCCAGGCTGAGGCCGAGACTGTATCGCCACCGTTTCTGCAATTGATTGTTTACGTCGGTTATGGCTTTATAAAGAGTGTACATTTGATTTATGATCGGGAGCGATTCCATTGATGTGGGGTTAAAAAATATATGGGGCAGTTGGTTTGCATTCCGCAAAGGGAAGCGCAGGACGGCGCAGCTTGAATATTTTGAATATCAACTGGAAAAGAATCTTCATGAGCTTTTTGAAGATCTCAATGAGGGAACATATTGTCATGGCGGTTATAAAAAATTTATAGTGCGCGACAATAAGCAAAGAGAAATTTCCGTCGCCAGTATTCGCGACAGAATAGTTCATCGCCTTGTGTATGATTATCTCACGCCCATCTACGATAAAACTTTTATCTATGACGCGTGGTCGTGCCGCAAAAATAAAGGCTTGCTGGGAGCCATAGAAAGAACTCAATTCTTTTTGCGTCACTTCTCGCGCAGCTTTGTGTGGAAAGGCGATGTGAAAAAGTTTTTTGACAACGTTGATCATGCCATTCTGTTTGAAATTCTTTCGCGGAAAATTACAGACAAAAAAGCTCTGGGGTTTATTTCGAAGATAATTCAAGGCTTCAACACACACACACACACACACACACACACACACGAAGAGCGGTGTTCGGGGCATGGCGATTGGCAATCTCACCAGTCAGATTTTCGCTAATATTTATTTGAATGAATTTGATCATTTTGTGGAGCATGAATTAAAGCCAAAGGCTTATTTGAGGTACGGTGATGATTTTATTCTCATTGAGCAGAATAAAGAAAGGCTCATTGCATTAAAAACTGCCGCAACTAAATTTTTAAAAAATCATTTAAAACTTGTAATACATCCCACATGCGAAAAAATCTTTAAAGCCAGGCACGGTCTTAAATTTCTTGGAGTCGTAATGAGGCCGTGGGAGCGTCTTTTAAATAGAAGAAATATGAAGCGAAGCCGCTTACAGCTCAGTGTGCGAAATGCGGCCAGCTACCGCGGGCTGATCTTAAAACACGGCACCCTCCAAGGCCAAAAAGACTTTAGTTGGGAGGTTTGCGAAAAACTTCTGCAATAAAAAGTTTATCTCCTCTGCGATAATGGCCCCTTTGGTTTCACATAAACCGAATTTTCCGGCGGAGTCATATTTTCTACAACGTCGCTATTTTTGAGTTCGTTCAAGGACTGTGCATCAAGCACCCTTTGTTTCAAAATGCGATTTTCCGATTCCAGGCTTCGTTGACGGAGCTGATTTTCCTTCAAGCTATAGCCGCGCTCCGCGGTGTATGTGGTCTTCACAAAAAAGTACGCGGAAATCATCACGAGCATGCCGAGCAGCGTGAAACTCAGCATTTTTAAGACCCTGTGGACTTCAATGGAGAGGGGAATTCGACGATACATATTATTTTTTGGCTGTTTTTACTTGCACCGAAATTATACCAGCACTCGTGCTTTCGAGGGCAGAAAATGCCGTTTTGGAAAGATCAATGATGCGTCCTGTGACAAAGGGCCCCCGGTCATTCACCACGACATCAACCTCTTTACCATTTGTCATATTGGTGACATGGAGAATCGTACCGAAGGGAAAGATGCGGTGCGCGGCGGTGAGGTATTTTTCTGCATATTCCTTATTTTCCGTGAGCTTCGTTTTTGCAAGCCCATCTCCATACCAACTTGCATACCCGAAGCTTGCGCCCTCTCTCATTTTCAGAAATCGGTAGAGGAGTAAAGCCATTTCTCCTCGGTTGAGGCTTTCATGCGGGGGAAAAATCGCGCCATTCTGCTTTTGGGTAAGGAGTGTATTTTTCACCGCATAGGCAATATCCGGCGCATACCAGCTATCTGCGGGAACTCCTTCCGGCAGGGTTCCCTCGCTCAAGTGGGGCTGAATCGAAGCGCTTTGAAAGAGCATACGCAGGGCTTCGGCCAAATTTACCACGTCTTGTGGCCGAAAATACTTCCCTTTTTCCTTTCCTTTCACAATTCCACGTTTTTTACCTTCTTTCACGGTGTCGTAAAACCAATCTTTTTCCGATACGTCCTGAAACGGTTTTTTCCCACCTGGTCGGCGCAGCGTTACGAGCGCTTCACTCGAACTTCCCGCATCAATTTTAATGCTCTGAATATTGTTGAGCAGAGTTTTTTCGCCGGTTGCTAAATTTTCAACCGTGAGTGAGGTCGATTTTGGAAGATTGATTTGAAGCGGAGCTCCTGGAGTAACTATTTTTTCATGATCGGCTGAAGTTTTTGAAGACAAGACCTCGGAAACCTGCAGAATCATGGCAAGCGCCTCGGCTCGATTTACCTCTCTCTCTGGATGAAAAGCGCCATCCGAATATCCATTCACGAATCCTTTTTCTTTGAGGAAACTGACTGGGATAAAAAAGCGGGAGCTTTCTTGGATGTCCGAAAAAGGCCCAGACGTTTGGGCGAATGCCACAAGTGGCACAATCACCATAATAAAAAGGAGCAATTTCTTCATCCTTGTTTTACCTTGATCGTGACGGCTCGATGTTCCCCCTCGCCGATACTTTCGGTTTCAACATCTTTGAACTCGGGTTTTGCCAGGGCCATATGGATGACGCGGCGAAAATACGGAGACATGGCAGGAAGCATCTGCATTTCCATGGTTTTGCGGGCTGTTTCTACTTTTCGCATCGCGAGCGCCAGCACGCTTTCTTCCTGGCGTTTTCGGTAACTGTCGACATCCAGAATAATGAAGATATTTTCATTCGTTTTTCTCCACACGAGCGTTTTTAAAATATGCTGGAGGGCATAGATTGTTTCTCCATGATAGCCAATGAGCGTCGCCGCTTCATCGGTGTCGATATCAACGCGATAGATAACAGAGCCCGAGGGATTATTTTTATCGATCTGGACCTTAAATTTCCTGAAGGGAACGCCGAGATTTTTGAGAACCTCCGCAAGGGTTTCTTGTATAAGATCTTCCATAGACGGATAGGATTTTATCATTTTGCTTTTTTATTCGCCACCGCTTGCTGCCCGAGCGCAAATATCGTTGACACACCCCAGTACAATCCTACTCCTGCCGGAACTGATGCCGTAAATAGGGCAATCATGACCGGCATCACATAGGTCATCATCTTGTTCGCCGATTCCATTTCCGAAGGCTTCGTTTTTTCACCTTCCTGCACCGGTTTGACGGCGACTTTTTTGAGCATGGTCAGTTTGAGCTGAAAGAATTGGAGCGCCCCAACCATGATGGGTAATACGAAGGTGTTGACCTCCCGGAGCTCCAGAATGCCCAAGAAGTTGGTGTGAATGTTGGTGAGGTCGATATTTTTGAATGGCGCGTAGAGGAGATACGTATTATCCGGGTTCAGTCCGTTTTGAATCACATAGAAAAGCGCGATCAAAACCGGGAACTGAATAAGGAGCGGTAAGCAGCTCCCAAAAGGATTCACTTTGTGTTCTTTCCAGAGCTGCATGGTTTCGGCAGCAATACGCTCTTTGTTGTCGGCGTATTTCTTTTTGATGTGTTCTAATTTCGGCTGGAGTTCCTGCATGCGCCGCTGGGAGACAATGGCGTGCTGAGAAGGAACGAGGAGAATGAGTCGAATGAGGATGGTGAGCAAAATAATGGCGAGTCCCAGATCATGCGCTGGCGCCAGACCGATGAAGAAGATGAGAACGTTATAGAGCGGTTGGTAGAAGATTGTTCGGAAGAATTTTCGCCAGAAACCGGCCTCCACTACGGTAAATTCCTGAGAAGTAAAGACGCCCGTTGTGGTTCCATTCGTGAGTGCAATTTCCACCTTGTATCGCCCGGGATCTGAAAAGAGCGTGTGGTTCCAATAGCTGTAACTCACCTTTTTTTCTTCGCCAGCAGCGACGGTGATATCCGGGGAGAGTTCGCATTTGATATTCGTTTGCGCCTGTTTTTCTTCAAATTTTTCATTGGTCCACGCGAGCACCCGAAACGGATTTTTTGGGCAGTTGGAAGGAAGAGTAATGGCCCCCGGCGTATCATTTTTTATTTTCACAATAACTTCTTCTCCGCTCGCGAATTCTTGCGAAATCGCGGTAACACTCAGCGTTTGGCCGGTGAGCGCTGGATCGGGCGCCTGCTTCTTCTGGAACATCTGCATGATGAGGAAGAAGGCGATGAAGAAGATGATCCAGGTGATAATTTTATTCTTATTCATAGTTTTTTGAGGCACATGATCATATCCCGTTCAATTGCTTGAGAATCCATTTGCGAAATCCGTGCGGAGCAGAGAACGACGATATCGTAGCATGTTTTTGAGACGAGACCGATGTTTTTTCGAATGGCTTCGTATACGCGCCGGCGCACCTTATTGCGTATCACCGCCTTTCGGCTGATTTTTTTTGAGAGAATAAGGGAAAAACGGGGACTTTCGATTTGATTCGGCAGTCGCCGGAAATAAAACACGCCCCAATGAAAGACCCATCCCTTCTCGAGGATATGCAAAATACGAGGTTTACTTCCTATTTTATATCTGCGAGCGAGCATTAGACCGTCAGTTTATGCCGTCCTTTCTTCCTTCGTCGATTGATCAATTTTCTGCCGCTTTTTGTCCTCATTCGAGCCAAAAATCCATGTCGGCGTTTGCGTTTCCGCTGTTTCAATTTCGTAAGCATAGCGGCGTTATGATAACGCGCGTTGACGTTGAAGTAAAGAGATTGTATATTTTGCTCGTTTATGGCCTTGAATTACGAATCCGAATTTATTTTTATCGGGAGGGGAGATGAGAGTTTTTTGGAAAATTATTCGTATGAATTGAGCGAAGATCCCGATGGTCGTGGAGGGAGGATTTTTATGACATTGGAGGTTTTGAATAACCAAGCTGAGGCAGAAGACATTGGAGAGGTGATGTTTGCGAACTTCAAGCAGAAATTTTACGAGCAAGTTTCCGCCGAGCCATATCAGCGTTTTGAGGAGGCATTAAAGGAAGTAAACCGGGCTCTTGAAACACTGAAAGAAGAAAAGGTTTCCCGCTTCATCGGGAATCTGAATGTTGCGGTGGGGGCGATCGTTGACGATACCCTCTACATATCCACCACGGGTGAAGCTGAGGTGTATTTGATTCGAAAGAAATTTATTTCCGTGATTTCCGAGGGGCTGGCGGAAGAATCCAAGAAAGAAACATTTGTGAATATTGCGAATGGGACGCTTGAGCCGTTTGATCGGATGGTGTTGTCTTCCACGCGGCTGCTCCGATACATCACGAAGGGAGAACTTGGGAGAATTTTTGGAAATTCTGGCGCGGTGAGCATTGGCAGTGAGCTCGCGGAGCTGCAGGATTTTATTATGACGGAGATTTTGGGACGAAGTGCGGTGGTTGGAATTTCCGTGGCGGCAAAGCAAGAACAGCCGCAAGAGGAAGGGGGAGTTTTTGATGACGAGACGGTCATTTCGCGACCGAAGTGGCTCAGCAAGTTTGTATCAATATTTTCTTTCATGAAGAAGATCCCGGGATTGGATGCCATCCGCGAAAAAGTTTCCTCTCTGGTGCCGGAAAAATTTCGTCCATCAAAACCAAAAGAAATGAGTCGGGAGCGGCTTCTGTTGGTTATCGTTGGACTTTTAGCGGTGCTCGTTACCGGCGTGTTTTGGATTCGGACGCAAGGTTCCACCCGCCGTGCTATTGCTGAGCAGAAAGCTCGGCTGAATCATGTGCAAGAGCTTATGAATGATGCGGTGACCACCGGGCAGTTTGATAAGATGAAGGCGGCGGAGCTGTTAAGCGCCGGAGAAAAAGAAACCCTCGAGGTGTTGAATTCTCGATATCTCCGCGGGGAAGCCGTAAAGTTGCTTGATGAAATTCAAAAACAGCGCGACAGTCTTGATGAAGTAAAGCGGGTAGCACCGACCCTCCTCGCTGATTTTTCTCAAAAGCGTCCAACGGTTTCGGCACTCGGATTGCTCACGCTCAAGGATCGGCTCTATGGCTTTGAGTACAATGGGCTTTATGAAATGGTGCTCGATAAACTTCAGGAACCGCTCACCATTGATGGTGTGGAGACCGTGATTTTGGGGGCTGCGTATCTCGATGGTGATTCTCTCCTCTTTTTGACCCGGACGGGAAAGATGGTTGAGTATGCACAGGCGCGTTTCGGCTTTGTGACGACGAAAGATGGCATTTGGAAAAAAGGGGTGGATATGAAGTCCTATAACGACCGCGTGTATGTGCTTGATCCCGAACGGAATCAAATATGGCGATACATCCGGCGTCGGGAGGGATTCGATGAAGGCCAGCAGTATAATCAAAATGCGGATGTGAGTAAGGGCGTTTCGCTCGCGATTGATTCGAGTGTGTATGTTTTGAACGCTGACGGCACCGTGACGCAGCTCTATCAAGGACAGAAGCAGGAATACCCTTTGAAGCGTGCGCCACTCTCGCCGCTTGAAGCTCCCACGAAAATTTATACCGCTGCGGAGTTGAGCCACATTTACATTCTTGAGCCGAATAAGCAGCGGGTAGTGTTGTTCCGAAAAGATCCGAAGAATGGTGGCGCCCAATACCAAACGCAGTACGTGTTTGAAAAAACCGGCATGCTCCGGGATTTTGTGGTCGCGGACAACCGGCTCTACGTGATGGATGATAAGAAGGTGTACTTCATCAACCTGAGCGGGCTGTAGAGGTTCCTAGAAATTAATTCTGTGGTATAATATATCTGTAAACAAAAATGAAAATACTTTCAAAACAACGAATCTTTTTTATTGCTGCGGCAAGTTTTTTTGGTGTAGTTTTGATCTTCGCCTATACCAAAGCTGACGAGATGGCATTTTCTCAAAAAACGATAATTGCCTTTGGAGCTGATGCAGACCAAGAAAAACCGCAGCCTATTTGGGAAACCATACTCAGGAATAATCCTGATATTTTTCTCTTTCTTGGAGATAATGTGTATATCGATTCAGGGAACGAAAAGGTTATGAGAGAAAAGTATGCCAAGTTTGCGAGCATTCCTGGATTCAAGAAATTGTTAGAAAAAAACATACCGATAGTCGCCACCTGGGATGATCATGATTACGGAGTCAATGATGGTGGCGCTGACTTTCCTCAAAAAAAGATTTCACAAAAAGTTTTTTTAGATTTTTTTAATGAACCTGATAATTCACCTCGAAGAAGGCGAAAAGGTATTTACGATGCAAAAATTTTCGGCTCGCCCGGGAAGCAAGTTCAAGTTATTGCCCTGGATACTCGATATTTTCGGAATTCTACGACCATCCTCGGTGAAGATCAATGGAGGTGGCTTGAAACAGAATTACGCCGTCCGGCCGAGGTGAGGATTATTATGTCGAGTATTCAAGTCATATCCAAAAATAACGGATGGGAAAATTGGATGAATGTGCCATCCGAGCGAGAGCGGCTTTTTCAACTCATTCGAAAAACCGAAACCAATGGAGTTATTTTCCTGAGTGGAGATCGTCATTTTGGAGAACTCTCGATCATGGATGGTGGCGTTGGATATCCTCTTTATGATCTGACAACGGGTTCTTTGAATAAGGCCAGCAAGAGATTTCCGAATGAAAAGAATCAGTATCGAGTGAAAGATATTGTTGAGACGAGTGAGAGTTTTGGTCTCATCACGATTGATTGGGGATGGATCAATCCGCCTCAAATTTTGTTGGAGATAAAAGATCTCAATGGAGATACAACCATTCAGCGCAAGATTCCTCTCGCCATACTTCAGGGCGGCGTCCTTCCGTTCGCGCAGGAGTAGTTATATTTTTGCGAGACTGAGAAGAAACTTGGCAATCTCCTCCGCCGCTTGAGGTTTTTGCTGAGCCGCGAGATTTTTTTTAACGAGCGCTTCGTGATTTAAAAGGTAATCGATCGAGCGGTCAAAATCTTTGAGGTCGCGATTCAGCACTACGCCGAGGTTGTATTTCTGGACGAGCATGGCATTTCCGATTTCCTGGCCAGGGATGGCATCGATGATCACCATCGGTTTTTGGCTCGCAATGCATTCCATGACAGTGGCGCCGCCAGCTTTCGTGAGGATCATGTCGGCTCCGTGAATGAAGGTGTGCATTTCGTTTGTCCAGCCGGGGATACGTGTGGGCCACGGAAAGTGCATTTTTTTGAGGCGTTTTTCCCACCCAACACTTCCGCAGGCAATGACCATGAGCTGCAACTTTTTAAGGCGGCTCTGTTGGATGGTTTTGACGAGCTGCTTGATGTGCGACCATGCCATTCCCGTCGAGAGAACGAGGAGAAGGGTTTTTCGCTTCGGGGAGAGGTTCCATTTCTGCTGGAAGTCGAGACAGGAATGGTGTTTCTCAAAGTCGTGGGAAATCGCATATCCAAAAATTTTGATACGGCGAGGATCTATCCCAAGATTTCTGAGTGTCACAGCCGTATCTTCATTCGCGACCAAAAAATAATCGGGCTCTCCATAGGTCCAGGAATTGTGGACGCTCATGGAGTCCGTAATGACACTTACGAAAGGCAACCGCCCGCCGCAATACTTCTTCCATACTTTTTTTACGAGAATGTCCCATACCGGATAGGTTGATACGAGGACCCGCGGCTGTTTTTCTTTCAGGAGCGCTAAAAATTTTTCCTGCATGAAGGGAGCGCTTAACGCATTGAGGATTTTAAGAGGCCACTGACTTGAGTCACTTTGCGAAAAAATGAGTTCGTAAATTTTCGGCGAGATCTTCAGCGAACCTAAATAGATTTTTTTTGCTGCGAAAGTAACAAAATTCGCGAGGGCGGTGAGCAAGTCCACCGTTTCGACTTGAATATGTTTGCCGTCAACGCGGTAGAGCGCATCGGTGATGGCGCGCGCAACAGAAATATGCCCGGAACCAATGGAACCCGTTAGGATTAATATATTGTTACTCGATTTATAAAATAACTTCTTCATTGCTGCGAGGCCACGGGCCGAGCGCGAAGATCGAGTAAGGGAGCCCGAGCGTCCCCGCGATGGGCGACCGAATAAGATCTGAGCTTATTATATCAAACCGTTGCGGCTTCGTGTGGCCGATCGTCTTCTTCCGGCGCCTGAATGACCTCAAGGCCGAAATCTTTGAGCGTATCGTAGATCGGAATGACATCGGGGAATCCTTTTATATAGATAACGCGCTTGATGCCACTTTCCGCAATGATTCCCTCGCACACGCGGCACGGGTGGGAGGTAACGTAGAGTGTCGCACCTGCTAACTTTACGCCTTTCTTTACAGCTTTTGCAAAGAGCCGCTGTTCCGCGCAGATGCCGTAGCAGATTTCCCGCCTTTGGCCTGATGGAATTTGCTGAATGTCGCGGATGCAACCGATGATATTGCAGTCATAGCATTTGTGAAAACTGTTATCGCCGGTTTCCAAAACACGACCGTTTCGCACGGCAATGGCGCCCACCTTGGCGCGCAGACAGGTAGATTTCGGGCCGATGCGCTTGAGCATTTTTAGGAATTTTCGGTCGGTGGGAGTGAGAAGCATGGAACTATTATATCACCATCCACGGATACGCCTTCTTGATTTCCGTAACGAGAGTTTCTGGTTTAAAAACGCCGAGCTCGGTGATAACCCCGCTGATTTTGTCCGCCGGAGTGAGTTCAAATGCCGGATTGATAATCTTGATCCCCGCTGGAGGATTTTCCCAGACTTCTTTCGGATCGCGCTGTTCAATGGGTTCGTCTTTGCCGCCGATGGTGGCCGGATCGAATTTCCAGGAATTGGTGCAGGAGTACACGGGAATTTGGTAGAGGTTCGCGAATTCCACGAGCATCGTGGTGCCGATTTTGTTTACCACATTTCCCTCGGCGGTTACCGCATCGGCGCCGAATAAAAAAAGGTCAGATTCTTTCATGCCGAGCCTTCCGGCGCTGTCCACGCTGTGAATCACGGGGATGCCGGCAGCTGCGAGTTCTTCCGCGGTTTTTCGGCCTTGAAACTTGGGCCGTGTTTCCGTATTGCGCACAGTAAAACGCTTGCCGTCGGCCCACGCTTTGAGCAAGATTTTCGTGACCGTACTGGCGTGGCAGTGCGTGAAGACCGTCATGCCATCATGAATTTTTTGCGCGCCGATTTCTGCAATACGCTCCTTTGAGGTTTTGAAGTAATTGATTGCGGTTTGGGCTACATTCGGATCCGCGCGGAAATTGAGCAAGCAAAAATGAAGCGCGTTTCGAAGCGCCGGTTCGGTTTCGCGCAGAGAAGAAAGCTCGGCAATGTATTTTTTAAGCTGCGTTTCGTCTTGAGTTTCTTTGAGTTTTTCGGCAAAAGCCTGCACCGCTGCGACCGCAATATTTTCGGCACCTTGAATTTCGAGGGATTTGATTTTTTGAAGCGTTTCTTCGTACAGGCCCATAAAATTAAGCTACTTTGTAACCAGAATTTTTTGCGAACTCAAGAGCGTATTTAAGTCGATCCGGGCTGCTCGCGTAGATGGTGTAGAGAGCCTCGCCCTTTTTCACGCGGTCGCCAATTTTTTTGTGCAAGAAAAGCCCGGCAGCGCTATCCTTCGGAGCCCCGGCAATACGCGCGAGATGGGCGATCGATTTATTTTCGATCGATTTCACTCGCCCCGCTCTGGGACTTACCACGTTTTTGGAATATTTTGCCAGTGGCGGGATGCGTTTTTTACCCTGCGCGTTGATAATTTGTTGGAATTTTCGCCACGCGTGGCCCGATTTAAGCAAATGTTCAGCCATTTTTTTGCCGCGCCCCGGCCTTGCTTTTCCGGTGAGTTCCAACAAAATGCCAGATTCCATGATCGCTTTCTGTCGCAGATCCTCGGGTGCATTTTTCTCATTTTTCAGGACATTCATCACATCGATCATTTCCAAGAGCGGACCGATTCCATTTCCAATCGGCTGTTTGCCATCGGTGATAATCACCTTCACCTTCATGCCAAGCATTTTTCCGATTTGAAGGAAGCGTTTTTTGAGGTGCTGTGCATGAGCGGCGTCTTTAATTTTCACGCCCGGTCCAACCGGGATATCAATCAAAACACGATTCGCAGAAACGGAATGTTTTTTTGCCATGATGGAAGCCAGGAGCATTCCTTCGGGATCCAAGCTCATGGGATTTCGAATTCGTATCATGCGATCATCAGCTGCCGCCAGATCCACCCCGCCTCCCCAAACCATAAATCCACCAACTTTTTTCGCAATGGTCATGAGTCGATGGGCGTTGATGGTGACGTTACAAACCGACTCAACCGCATCGGCAGTTCCGGCCGGAGAAGTAATGGCGCGCGAGGAAGTTTTCGGCATGAGAATGCCGCTCGCCACAATAATCGGAACCACGATGGGCGTAACCCGATTCCCGGGAACCCCGCCAATACAATGTTTATCCGCCACGATTTTTCCTTTAAACTCCAGCTTTTTTCCGTTGTGCACAATTGCCCGCGTAAGTGCCGCCGTTTCATCATCATTCAGGCCATGGGCATAGCATCCCGAAACAAAGTACGTCATTTCCACGTCAGACAAATCCCCATGCACAATATCCCGCACAATCTCATTCAATTCCGCGGCATTGAGACTCAGTCCATCCAATTTTTTTCGGATGAGGAGGAGTGAAGTTGGTTTGTCTGCTGCGGTAATTTCAACAGTGTCGTCCGATTCAATATTGAGCGCTTCATATGCTTCGGCAAAAAGCCCAATTTTATTTTTCGGAAAATGATCGCGCGTCACATCGAGCAACGCCGTGATGACCGTCCGATCGCTTTTTAAACGTAAGCGATCACCCACATGGAGGTCCATTTGGTGAGCGGTATCATCATGGAGTACCGCCACAAGTGCCCCCCCGGTTTTGATCTTTATTTTGTAAGGTTTGAGTTGCATACAACTTCTATCTATTTTAACACAAAATTCCTACCGCAGCAATTCGCTTCGTGCAGGCGGACGATATTCTTTTTCCCCGCGCAAGCCGCGTTGATTGGCAGACCTTGGCTGTATTTTATAATTCTACCGTGAATATTCAGCAAGCCTTCGATCGCGCCTACGACCGAGTGGATGTTTATCCGAATCCACCGCGTCACATAGCTTTTACCGATCGGGTCGATCCTTCCGGAATGAGACTTGCTGAGGAGTTAGGACTTACGCCGGTGGATCTTTTGAGGATGGATCCCGCAGAAGCGATTCGTGAATTAGAAGGGCGGCGCATAGGTGCGGTGCTTGGGCGAGGTGGTTTTGATGGTGCGCTTCGCAAAAAAAGTGACCCGAGCGTTTTTTGGGAACTTCGGGAAAGCGGGGTGCTCGCGGCGGTTCGTCTAGGTAATGGGGTCGGAATGGATGCTCAGGAGGGGTTTGACAATGGTGTTGTTGTTGAAAGAACCCCGGCGGCAAACGCAAAGGTAGTACGGTGCTGGCAGGACCTCATGCTCCTTTTGACGCTTCATCCGGACCGTGCCTACGCGTCGCGCAATAATCCTGTATCAGAGGATAACAGAATGACGAAAGAAGAAGGACGAGTAGATCCTTTGCAGTGGGACCGTACAAGCGTCCACGAAGCTATTAATCCGGATTCGCTTCCTTTTGATGAAGCCGGGGAGGAAGCGCATGCGGCTGCAGAATTTTTGCGCGGTAAAAAGGTGGCAATTATTGGAGCTGGAATTATTGGCCGAGAGGTGATTCAAAATTCGCCTTTTTTGAAGTACGCCAATGTTGTTGTCTATGATCCGTTTCTTGCCGGAGGAAATGGAGAATCGTTTAGGGTGGCAAGGACAAAAGAAGAGGCTTTGCAAGATGCTGACGTGGTGATGCTTCACCTCGCCGGAGATCAAGAAGTCATTGGTGCACAGGAACTCAAACAAATGAAGAAGGGGGCCCTGCTTTTTAATGTTGCACGAGGGGCGTGCGTGAACCCACGAGCTCTCTATGAAGCCTTAGAAAGCGGCCAAATCAGCCAGGCTGGGCTTGATGTACAGGCCGCGGAGAAAAAAGAAGTAGCAAAGTATCTTGATGTTCCCGAAAATCCTGATGAGAGGCAGCCCGGACATTGGGCAGTGATGTTACGGAATCATCCGCGGGTTATTGCTGCGAATCATTCAAGCGCCAGCGAGATTCACGCGGAGGCTATGAATGCCGCCGATGGCGTGAGAGCAGCACATCGGCTCATTACTCGAGGTGAGATCGTGAACGGTATTGTGGCGCCAAATACCGAATTTCCGTATGGAGCTTTCGTGGAAGAGCGAGAGGGGTCGTTTGCGCCAAGAAATTTAGATAAGCCAAGGGTGGTTCTCCAGTGGCTTCATGATGGCGACGTGGCGGACATCATCGTTGATTTCCGTATGGCTTTGCGAGGGCCGTTGAACGGGCAGAAATTAAATCAGGTATCGGCCAATATGCCGAGTAGAGAAGTAGGTGGGAGGAGGAATACTGTTGATTTAAGTCCGTATGATCTTCCCGTTGAGGCAGATAGGAAGCTGTACGAAGAAATGATTCGAGCGGCCGAGAGTGTTCGGGGCGTGCGTCGAGCGAGAATTTTTGTTCCGCATCGAAAGGCCGCTTAAATTTTTCGAAAAAGATGAAGAACTTTCGAGAGGTTTTTTGTCGACGTTTTTACGAGTGCACTACCCACGATGCCGCCGTTTGCGCCGGCTGTTTTAAGTTGAGCGAGATGTTCGGGCCGCGAGATGCCGAAGCCAACCACGAGCGGGAGTTTCGTTTTCTTTTTGAAAGTTTTGATGAGCGAGATGGTTTTTGGCGGGATTTTTTGTCGAGTACCGGTGACGCCGAGAACGCTTACCACGTAAAGAAAACCGCTCCCAAATTTTTCTATCTGTCTGAGCCGTTTGATATCTGTGTATTCGCTTACGAGGAAGATTTGATGAAGGTGATGTTTTTTGGCCGCCCGCGCGAAAGGTTTGATTTCTTCGAGCGATACATCGGCGATGAGGACAGAATCGGCGCCAGCACTTTTGAGATCACGATAAAACTTTTCGATACCGTATTGGAGGACGATGTTGGAATAGGTGAGAATGCCGACGGGGATGTCATACCGAACTTGTCGAAGGGCGACGCTTCTTATTTTCTTCACGAGTGCCACGGCTTTCTTCGGCGTCATACCATTTTTAAGCGCTCGTTCATCTGCCGCTTGGATGATCGGTCCGTCGGCTACGGGATCGGAAAAAGGAATGCCGAGTTCCAGGAAATCCGGTTTCGCTTCGAGGTATTTTTTGATGCGGACGAGGCATGCTTGTGACGTTGGATCTCCAAGCGCGGCAAACGGACAGAAGCCGAGGCGGCGCTCTTTTTTGAGGCGGGCGAAAGTATTTCTATATCGATCCATAAACGGTTTCTAGATCTTTATCTCCTCGGCCGGAGAGGTTGACGATGACCGCGGCGTTTTTTGGTAATTTTCCAGCGAGTTTTTTTGCATAAGCAACAGCATGAGCCGATTCGAGCGCCGGGATGATGCCTTCTTCTTTACAGAGAAGATGAAAGGCGGCGAGGGCTTCAGTATCGGTAATGGAAACGTACTTCACGCGGTTTTTGTCTTTAAGAGCGCTATGTTCCGGACCCACGCCGGGATAATCCAAACCTGCGGCGATACTTTCACTTTCCAAAATCTGACCGTCGCGATTTTGCAAAACATATGAGAGTGAGCCGTGGAGCGATCCAATGCGACCTTTTTGAAGGGAAGCTCCTCCCGCCGCCTCCACGCCGATGAGTTTTACGCGCGCATCTTTTATGAAAGCCGAAAAAATCCCCAAGGCGTTGCTCCCGCCGCCGACACAGGCAATGACTTTGTTTGGCAATCGGCCGATTTTTTCACGAATCTGTAGGCGAGTTTCCTCACCAATAACTTTTTGGAAGTATCGAACGATCGACGGAAAAGGATGAGGGCCGGCCACGGTTCCGAAAAGGTAAAAGCATTCTTTGCTGTTTGCGACGTAATAACGGAGGGCTTCGTTAATAGCGTCTTTGAGGGTTTTGGAACCGGATGTAACCGGAATGATTTCGGCGCCGCAAAGTTTCATCCGCATGACATTCATCCGTTGTCGCTCCACGTCGCGCGCACCCATAAAAATCTTCACGGGGATTTTGAGGAGCGCTCCGACGAGCGCCACCGCAAATCCGTGCTGTCCCGCGCCGGTTTCGGCGATGAGTTCTTTCTTGCCCATAAAATGGGCGAGCAGTCCTTGGCCGACGGTGTTGTTCGTTTTATGAGCGCCTCCATGAATCAAATCCTCCCGCTTTAAATAGAGCTGGTAGCCGAATTGTTTCGAGAGGTTTTTCGCATGGTAGAGCGGAGTTGGTCGGCCAACGTAGTCTTTCAATAAAGCTTGGAGTTCATGTGCCGCCTTTTTGTTTTTTTTAAAATCTTCAAACGCCGCTGCCACTTCTTGAAGTGGTTTCACGAGCAGTTCCGACACAAACATGCCTCCGAATTTTCCAAAATATCCTGGGCGCGTCATAAGCAGGCTTGATAATGGTGGAGTTTAGCCATTAAATGTTCAAAATTTTCGAGATTCAGGGATTGATCGCCATCCGAGAGCGCCTTCGCGGGCTCCGGATGAACTTCAATCAAGAGTCCGTGCGCACCCACGGCAAACGCCGCGAGCGAGAGGGGAGTTACGAGCGAGTACCGGCCGGTTCCATGGCTTGGATCAGCGATAATCGGGAGGTGGCTCAGCTCTTTAATGAGGGCCACGATATTGAGATCGAGGGTGTTTCGTGTGGCGGTTTCAAACGTTCGAATCCCGCGTTCGCATAACACCACATTCGGATTTCCCGCATTTAAAATATATTCCGCCGCAAGCAGGAATTCTTCCATCCTCGCCGACATGCCGCGTTTCAGCATCACCGGCTTTTTCAATTTCCCCACTGCCATTAAAAGCTCGAAATTCTGCATATTGCGCGCACCAATTTGAATAATATCCGTATTCGCCGCAACCAAATCCAGATTTTGAACATGGAGGAGTTCAGTGATAATCGGAAGCCCAAACTGTTTTTTTGCCTTTTGGAGGAGATGCAAACCTTCCTCTCCCAAGCCCTGAAAAGCGTAGGGGGTGGTTCGGGGTTTAAACGCTCCGCCTCTCAAAATCTGGGCGCCGGCAGCCTTCACGGCCCGTGCGGTTTCCATGAGTTGTTCCTCTGACTCCACACTGCACGGTCCCGCCATCACCACAAAATTTTTGCCCCCAATTTTCACACCTTCCACATCAATTACCGTATCTTCCGCTTTCCACTCGCGGCTCACAAGTTTGTACGCTTTTGTAACGTGGATGACTTCTTTCACGCCCGGCAGTTGGGTGAGCGAATCTCCGTCTACGTAACCCGTGTTGCCCAAAATTCCGATAGCCGTGCGCATCGAACCAGGAATAACCTCAGCACGAAGCCCCAAAGAGGCTATCCGTTTCAGGACGTTTTGGACATGTTCTTCCGTGGCATTTCGATCAAGGACGACGAGCATATTATGGGGTGGTAAATGAAATGAGTGTTTTGGATGGATTCTCGGAAGTCAAAAGGGCCGTGCCGATCAAGACGGCGTCAATTTTTCCGAGATACGGCGCAAATTCTTCTGCATTTGAAAAGGCGCTTTCGGCAATGACCGTGAGTGCGGGATCCAGGCGAGCGAGGAATTTTGAGGCATGGCGAACATTTGTTTGAAACGTTTTGAGGTTTCGGTTGTTGATGCCAACAATGGTATTTTTTATGCTGGCGATTTTTTTGATATCCTCATCGTCATGAATTTCGATCACCGTATCGAGGCCTTGGGTGTGGGCATACTGGGCGAGCTCACGGAGCCGATCATCATCGAGCATGTGCGCGATTAAGAGCACGGCGCTTGCACCTGCATCCACGCTTTCATTAATGTGTTTTTTCTCTGTGAGAAAATCCTTTCGAATGATGGGAAGTTTGGTGTGTTTGTGTGCTTCACGCAGCAATTCAAGAGAACCGTGGAAGAGGTGAGGATCGGTTACGACCGAAATGGCGCTTGCGCCGCCAGCTTCATAGGCCGCCATGAGTTCATGGACCGGATGATTTGGAAACTGGCCATGACTCGGAGAAAATCGTTTGATTTCGGCAATCACCGAGATGCGTTCCTTTCCACGGATGGCTTTTTCAAAGGGCTTCATGGGTAAATCGTTTATAGTCTAAAAACTTTTGGTACGCCGTACCAGACGCTACGATTTTTTTTGCCAAGGTAATTCCCTTGGAAATATTTTTCACTTTTTCAGCGACGAGGAATCCAAATCCAGCATTGAGTAAAAGCAGATTTTGGAGCGCTTCAGGTCCTTTGTCCTGCAGCAGATCCGTAAAAAGTCTGGCATTTTTCGTCGCATCGCCGCCAGAAATCTCGTCGAAATTTTCCGTGCGTGCAAATCCAACATCTTCCGGCGTAAATTCAAATCGCCGAACCGCGCCGCCATTAAGTTCGAAAATCACGGTTTTTCCCGTAACCGTAACATCGTCCAGGCCGCCTTCGCCAACGACCACCATCGCGCGGGTGTAATTGAGACTCTTCATGGCTTCCACCATTTTTTTCGCAACTTCTTCGGACACGGTGCCGAGCAAGTGATATTTAGGATGTGCGGGATTCACCAGCGGGCCAAGGAGATTAAAAATCGTTCGAATTCCAAGTTTTTTTCGAACGGGTGCTGCACGCTTCATAACAGGATGGAAGAGGGGAGCAAATATAAAACCGAGCCCAAGTTTTTCGATGGATTTTGAAATCGCCTCTGGTCCAAGTTCAATCTTCACGCCGAGGTTTTCTAAGAGATCAAAACTCCCGCAGCGTCCACTCGCTGCACGGTTTCCGTGTTTGGCGATTTTCGCTCCGCCCGCAGCGAGCACAAAAGCCGCGGTCGTCGAAATATTCATGCGCTTGAGACCCGATCCCCCCGTACCGCAGGTGTCCATGAGCATGTCGCCCTGGCCACAGTGAAGGGTGACCGCATGTTTTCGGAGTCCCTTCGCCATGCCGATAATTTCCGAAACACTCTCACCCTTTCGGCTCAGCGCGAGCAAGATGTCTTCGATTTCATCATCTCCCGCAACGCCGGACGCGATTTCGTCGATAAAGGCCTCGGCTTCGCGCTCCGTCATGGAGAGTTTATTTTGGTAGTCGCGCGCATGAGAAGCAACGTCACAGTGAGCTTGTCGAACCGTGCTCGTCGTGGCCACAAAAAAATTCTTCAAAATTTCTTTTCCCAGCGGTGTTCCGACGCTTTCCGGATGAAACTGAACCCCGTGGAGGGGGAGATGTTTGTGCGAGATTGCCATGATGAGTCCATCTTCCGTTTCTCCAGTGACTTCGAGTTCATCCGGCAATGTCGTTGATTCACCAATGAGCGAGTGGTACCGCATGACTTCAATTTTTTCGGGCAGTCCGCGAAACAGGGCGTTTGAGTTATTTACGCGAATCATGCTTCGCTTTCCGTGCATAGGAACCGGCGCCCGAATAACCCGCCCGCCAAGGAAGTGAATAATGCCTTGGTGGCCCAAACAAACGCCTAAAATAGGCAGCCGGCTTTTAAAATGTTCGATGACTTTTCCGCAAATTCCAAAATCTTTTTGATGATCGGGCGAACCGGGTCCCGGCGAAATAACAATATGGGTATATCCATTTTTCTCGATATCTTCCAGCGTAATTTCGTTGTTGCGATACACTTCTGGATTTCCGCCCAGCTCGGCGATATATTGAAAAAGGTTGTAGGTGAAGGAGTCAAAATTATCGATAATGAGGGTTTTCATATACGGAGTGCCGTTAAGGGCGCACGGGCTTTATGATGGCATTCAAGATTCTCATGCGCCGGTGAAGAATCATACACGATGCCGGCTCCAGCGCGAAGCGTGACCACTCCGCTCTTATACATCATGGTTCTTATGGCGATGGCAAAATCCATATTGCCGGAAAGATCAAAATATCCCACTGCCCCGCCATAAATATCGCGCGGTTGTTTTTCGAAATCGGCGATAATCTCCATAGCGCGAATTTTGGGAGCGCCGGTGAGCGTTCCCGCAGGGAACGACATGCGAAACATATCGAAGAGGGAAAGATCGGGCCGCCGTTTTCCCCGAATTTCCGACACGAGGTGCATCACATGGCTGAATTTTTCCACGAACATCATTTTCGGAACATGAACTGTTCCCGGCACCGCCATGCGGCCAATATCATGACGTCCAAGGTCCACAAGCATCATGTGTTCCGCCTGTTCTTTGATGTCGTGGAGAAGTTCCTGCTTCAGCGCGCGGTCTTCCTCGGGGTCTTTTCCGCGCCGTCGCGTGCCCGCAATGGGACGCAGCACTACCTCGTTCCCCTCGGTGCGCACAAGCGTTTCCGGAGACGAACCTATGATCGAAAAATCCGGATACTGGAGGTAGTACATATAGGGAGAAGGCGAGATAAGGCGCAGCCGGCGGTAGAGATCAAAGGGATGGGCCACCGTTTTCTGCTCAAAAATCTGGCTGATGACGATTTGAAAAATCTCGCCGGCGCAGATTTTTTCCTTGGCCGCCGAAACGAGTTCTTCAAAATGGGCATTTTTTGGAGTTTTGATTGATGGCGTGGAAATGGATTCAAGGGGGATCGCACGCGGCCCCGGAAGATTTTTAATCATGTCGATTTCTTTCAAGAGTCGTTGGAGGTCTTTTTCATCATAGGTAATGACCGTGAGGCTGCGCGTCGTGTGATCGAAGATGAGAAGATTTTTTGGGAGAAAGAAAATTCCCTCCGGAATCTTGGCATTTTCGATAGGAAGATTGAGTTTTTCAAAGTGGCGTGCGACTTCGTACGAAAAATATCCCACAAACGGGGCCTGCAAACGGGGGAGATTTGGATCAGGAGTATAGGCGATGCTCTCGTACTGTTTCCGCAAAACCTCAAGCGGATTTGCTCTGCCGTCGGCTGGAAAAACGTGGAGATGGAGAGGGTCAAATCCGATCACGGAGTACCGTCCAAGGGTTTGATGTGGCTCCGCGCTTTCGAGGAGAAATGCGTACGGGTGGCTTTGCGCCAGTTTTGTATAGAGAGAGACCGGGGTTTCGCTGTCGCAGATGAGTTGTTTTGAGAAGGGTTTCATAGGGTTCGATTATGGTTCGGCAGCTTTGTACTGATACACCAGTACAAAGCAGAAATAGAGAAAACGTGAGAGGAAGGTGTGACAGCCGCCGCGTAGCCACACGCCCTTTATCCTTTCTTACCGCGCCACAGCATGTGCCTAAATCCTCCGTGGCTGTGCCGCAGGGCCTTCGCGCCGCGGGTGACTTTATCGATGCTCACTTTCAGTTCTTTGCTGATTTCCCGATGCGGTTTGCCGCGCGCGAGCCGTTTGATGATCTGCCATCGTTCCACGACCGACGCGAGCTCCCTCGGGGTCAGAATATCCTTCAAAAAGCCGAGCACATCTCCGCGTTTTTTCAAACGGGTGAAGAGATCGCAGAGTTCGTGAAGGTGTGCAAGATTGATGCGTTCCATAAATGTACTGGTGCAACAGTACACACCCGCGTACACAAAGTCAAGCATAAAATAGCTCCAAAAATACCGTAATAACAGATCAGGCGATCTACTTGACAGATTAGCAAAGGATATGTACTATACCACCTACTATGGCGCAACAACCACTAGATCAGCTTCCAGATGCTACCCATCTTCGCCCCGATCCGGCATTCGTTGAGGCGTTAATGAATGTGTATCAATTTGGGCAGTGGAAGCCGAGCGACAGAAGAATGAGGGAGGGTGGTTTATCTACGACCGTTCGTGAAGGATGTGTTCGAAGAATCCCCGATGGATTCTGGCCCCCAGAAAGACTCTGTCCCAAGCGAGATAGTTTACCTATAACGGTACAAAGATATTGGCATGAATTTGCTGATTATGTCCTGCGGGAAGCTCAACAGAGAGGATTATCCGAACAAACTTTAGCAGCAATCCTTACCGCCCTTGAGCCAAAAGCGGTAAAACGACTGTTTCGAGGTGATGCTATTAGAGATCACCAAGAACACATTTACATGGATATCGATACCGGAGAGGCGGGTCTTGAGAGTGCAGAGATCGTGGAGGAGGTGAGAGCCGTAACTGAGGCCTTAAGGAAAAAAGTTGCGAAGGCCATTTCTGGAGTTCTTTCAGACGGTAAGTTTATGGCTCAGGTGCAAAAGACGATTGAAGTTGCCACAGAGATGGATGTGAAACTCGTTTTTCCACAGATCATCAAATGGCTCGATCAAATGAGAACCGATGTCGAAAAACCCGGTGATAGCGAAAATTTCCTTTCCATTATGAGGCAAGCCATCGCCATTTTGGGTTATGAAGATCGGGTTGATGTTGAGCTTTTACCGACGGAGGTCGCTTTGCTGCGCGGATGTAAAGGGCTGTACGCAGCCGCCGCAAAACAAGGAGAGAAAGCAAAAATATATCTTCCGATGAGCGTTTATGGAACGAACCGCTTGGTTCCTTTAGAGGAAGCGTTCGAGACGTTGGCGCATGAACTGGCCCATCATCAGACAGTGGAGCCGAACGCCGAAGATAGAAAAGTGCATGATGCCTATGCCAGAGAAACAGCGGACGGCAAACATGGTGCGGAACATAATTCTTTGACGGAAGTTTTGACGGCGCGAAATCTCAAAGTACTTCAAAGTCTAAATATAGAAGTGGAACAGAAAGGTGGTGCATGTCGTATGGTAGTAAAACCGTCAGACATGGCTGGAGTAGATCCGGATGTGTTGCGTTCCACCGTTGCTGCGTTAGTTGCTCGTCAGCTTGGAGCGCAGCGTCAGAGGAGTGCTCTGCAGAGGGCAGGGGGGGCTTCGTCAGGACGCAGATCGGTGGGGGAATGGATTAAAGGGTTATTTAGATAAAAATTATGCCTCCATCGCTCGCTTCAGCTCCAGTGGCCCAAGATGAAGCCCCGCGAAGTGGGCTTATTCCTGATGGCGGTCGGGAGTTTTGTTTGACGAGTTCGTCCGGCCCCGAAACCGTTGAGGTGGTCGAAATGAAAGAAGCGCTTTCGAAAAATTCACCCATTTTACTCTACGAATTGCTCCAGGGAATGGTGGATTATGGAAGAGGTCATGAACCGGCGCCGAGAGTGTGGATTGAATACCAAAGTGGCCGAAAGGTCGTTTTTAATGGGAGCGTAGAATTTCCGCCGGACGATCCGATCGCTGCAATTGAATTTGTGAACGGAGGACAGGGGATGAGTCCGGAGGATACCGTCATTTACCGTAGCAGCGGAGGCACCGACACAAAACTTGGTGGCTACGGGCGAGGATTAACCACCGCACTCACGGTCTTAGCCGAGAGAGGAGTCAAAACAACCGTGCAGTCGCACGTCGATGGAAGAGTGTGGCAGGGGAGTTGTTCTCTCGCAGATTCTGAGACCGGTGTTACCAAGCTCCTTCAGGTGGACGGGCGTTTCTTGGACCGAAAAATATCGTCCAGAGTCACCGTCATTCGTCTTGAAAATCCTCCGCCATTAATCGGGCAGTGCCTTGATACCGTCGGTCAGCATTTTCTCTATGCCAATGGAAGATTTCCCGATGTGTGTTTGGTGGAGCCTGAAGAGGGAGAACGCCAAGCTGTCGAAAAGATTTCTGTAAGGAAAGGAGAAGTGATGGCGGTTGATTCAATCGTCGATTATTCCCCCGGAGCATGTAAATTTATATTTATTGATGGCCTCAGAATTCCCCTTGATGGTAATACGGTCGTGCCATGGTCCGTGAATGGATTTTCGACCGAAGCAGAGCACTCAACCTATCGTGTAGCGAGAAATCACACCTCAAACCATTGTGATGAATACCGTGCTGCTGAGGTACTCCTCCAGGCGGTGGCTCAGAGCAAAGATAGGAGGATTCTTGAAATGATTATTGAAAAAGCTTTGGCCAATCCCGAAACGGAATACCTAGAAATCCAAAGATCTTTGCACTTCTGGGGGTCTGCTTCCAAACAAACGGCGCAGATCGTACAAGATATTTGGAAAGAGCGTTATGAGGGTGCTTTGATTGATGATGATCCGGAGTGGGTCAGCACCTTTCAAGGAAATGGGGATGGTATAAAAGTGAGAGCGCTCCCTGCTAGTTTGTTTCATTTCTTAAAAACGTTAGGCGTACCGACCCTGAGCAGTTCGGATTTTGCCCAAGGGGCATCCAGGAAAAAATTTAATTTAGGCCGTTTGCATGTTCCATCTGCCTCTGCCCCCGATGCCCTCGAAAAACTCATGGCTCGAGTGGCGCGTCACGGCGGCGATGTTGAAATTGTTGAACTCGAGGGGAAGAAACATCTCCAAATTCATCTGGATGGAGTGGTGACAGAAGAAGAAGTTCTCCAGGGAAAAACCGAAGATGACATAGGGGTTATGGTGCGTTTTATTGCCGTATTAGCCCAGGCCAATAAAATAGAGCCGTTACTTTTTAGCGTTGAAGGAGAATCGCTCTATCAACTTCTTGTGACGGTGACAGCGGACCCTTACACGGCGGATCAATTTTCTGTGAAAGGGAGCATCGATAAAAGACGCCGGAGTCATTTCCCAAACTTTCGGCATTGTTTGAGTGGATCCACCTATATTTTGTTATCGGGCGAACAGATCGAAGGTTTGGAAAATGCATCGAAGACCGAAACGCTGCTGACAAAATTTCTTGCTGCCTTGAAGGAAATTCGGATGCGTTTAGCGGGTTCGAAAAGGGTGAGATGGAAATCTCCTCGGTCTCGTCCCACGGCAGCGGCCGTGCAGGAACATTTGCAGGATACGCAAAATCTACCAGCGGCGTTTGTGAGAAAAAAAGAAAGTCACATATCCGCCGCAGGAGATGACATGCCCGAGATGGGAATGAGCACTCCGCACCTTGAGGATAACCCGGAACATCAACAGCTGCTTCCGCACGGTTATTATAAGAGAAATGTTGGGTCAGCGTTTGTCCATAATCCGGCTACAAAAACGGCGGATTGGGTTTCCGAGCAGAGATGGATATTCCAGGAGATTCCGGTCCGGCGGCCAAAAAGATTTGCTTCCCGTCATGTCCTGAAAGATTTTCATGGAGATAGAACCATTGTTGTTCCAGAAGGCATGAAGATATCCGGATTTGTGGCGAATGCCGATGCTGATATTGAATTTTATAGAGAAGCAAGGACCGGTTTGTATTCTCTCCGCGGGAAAGCCGCCCTCTGCACATATTACACGGAGGTCGACCACGACGCTCCGTACGATTATATTCCTCCGCTGCAGGCAGAAACGGAAAATCCTGTAAACGTTGCCCGACTCCATTCGCACTGGCGTGAATTTCTTGATGAAATGCGAGTCAATCCAGGCCTGACCACAAAGGCTAAACTGAGACTTACTCAAGATGCTTGGATTCACTACCAACCTTCTCAATCACCCGAAGAGAAAATCACGGGTGATAATCGAGAACAGGTGGCTGCTCAAATTTTGAATGGAGCACAAAGCGGAAATCTTTCCGTGAGCGCTTTCGCCCTTTTACTCCGAAGCGTCGGTATTCCTTCACGCATTTGTAGCGGATTTTTGCAAAAGTCTGGGCAGCCAGATGTGCCGCATCAGTGGGTGGAGTACTGGAATAATATAAAATGGCAAAGGGTAGAAGTTTCTCAGTTTGAAGAATCCCGGAGCATTGCACGTGAAAGCAACGTGCCGATACGTCTTCCAAGAATGAGACTTTTGGCTGCATTGGCTACGGCTGGTCTTCTCGCCGGTGGCGCCGTTTTGGCAGCAAGATATTTGCCTCAGTCTGTTGCGTCTGCTGCGTCTACGGATGGGTCCACGTTGACGGACGAGACCATATCATCCCCCCAGGGCGGATTTATGCGAAGAATTCAGGAGGTGATTTGTCCTCCTGAAAAATAGTTAATCTTTCATGAGCCGCGCGGGGAAGCGGAGTTCTGTTTCGTTCGTCCCATAGAGGAGAGCAAGATGCCAGTTGGCCGCCGAGCGTCCACCGATCATGTACTGATCCATGAGTCCAAGGGTGCTTTTGCCTTTAATCGGAATGCGCGCGAAGTGACGATCTTTGAGTTCTTCTCTTACGAAGGCGATCGGGAGATGGATGATATCCCCCGGCGCATATCGATGTATGCCCTGGAAGCGTTTTACATCTTCAAGGCTGGATCCATGAGCCAAAACTTCAGGCATGAGGGACTTCATATCAACCGATGGAACCGTAAACGTGTAATAAGGTAAACCGGGACGGCCTCTTCGTGTTCTATATCGGCGCACGAGGAGAGTGTCGTCGATAATATCTTCTTCCTCCTTTTCTTCCGGCGGAAGCGGCCGCTGCAGTTCCGGAACTTCTTGGTCTTCTTTCGTGTCTTCTGCCGCTGGACGGTTCGCTCGGTGAAGCACAAATGAGTAAAGAGCCCCGCTATTCCTTGCATGTTTGTAGGCAACTTCTAATTCTTGGATGCTTTGAATAAAATCGGTGCGGTATGTTTCTAAATTGCTGAGATTTTGTTCGAGCGTGGCTTTTATCCGGCGCCGCAAACTCTTTCGATTTCCGTAATTATGATACGCCGCAATGATGGTGGTTAAAAACCGGCCCTTTCGTTCATCCGAAGCCTCTTCAAAAGTTTTCAAAAAATTCGGACATTTTTGAGCGATGTACGAAAACCCCTCAAGATTTACATAAGTCAGGAGGAGCATGTTTAAAATCTGCTGTTCGCATGTCGTATGGTTCAGAAAACTTCCTTCGATGCAGCACTCTTTGGTTTCGTCGCCATATCCCCTTTGGAGCGCGTCGTGCGTGGGGAGAGTCATTTGTCCAAGCCCAAAACTGATCGCTCGATCAAATAAAGCGGGCATTTTTTGCGGTTGCCATCCAGCATCACACATCATACGCATGAGTTCGAGCCGTGCTTTTGGTTTTATTTTTATGTTTCCTGGCATTTCGGCCGGAGATACTTCCTGGATGCAAATGGCGAGCATCATTTCTGGCGTAACGAAATCGGTAAAGCGATTCGTAATGTCGGCTTCTTTCAGGAGCGGTGAAAATTTTCGGATGCCTTCTGCCCCAATCTCTTCGATGTAATCGTAGCTCACTTTTTCGTCGCGCGCGCGCAGCACGCGGGTTCGATAAGGATCACGCTTATTATTTTTCCCAACGGCCCGCTCCCACATTTTTTTGGTGTCCATATATTCGTCGAGGGAAGAGCCTTTTTTGAGAATTTTGAGTTCGTAGAGGTCATTTAACGAGCAACATTCGAGAAAGGCATACACTCGATCATCTTCGATGGCGAAGATCAGGTAAGGATTTTGGGCAAGTTCCGGAAAGATAACTTTGAGCGCCCCAAATTCTTTGGCTCGAGTGGTTTTACCACATTCTAAAAAGCGCTCCCTTTCTCCTTCAGCGGTTGCCGTTGATGGTTTTTCTTCTTCTCCGCAGCCCGAACATCCCTGAAGGAGGGTTCCGAAGGAAGCTGCCAATATCGTGGCCGCACCTCCAAAAACGAGCAAGCGCCGTTTGGCATCAACCGTTCCAGGCTTAGCCGCTTCATCTGATCTGAGGATATTATTTGACAAAATAACCTTAGGTTATGTTTTAGGGGGATATTATGGTTATATTAAGGCTATTTGTCAATGGCCATTGACCTGATATTTAACCTGTTTAAGGGTCTCTTCGGCTATTTTTCGTTCCTCATCTGTTGAAATAACCAGGACAATCGGTTTGGCGAGTTTTTTCAGGTATTTGAGGATCCATTTTCGCAGATACCAGGCGTGTTCTCCCGTGCCACCGGTAAAGATGAGACAGTCGAGCCCACCGAGGGAAGCGGTGTAGGCGCCGATGTATTTGGCGATTCGATAGGTAAACCATTCCAACGCGCGGCGGGCTTTTTTATTTCCTTTGCCATACGCAGCCCACAGGTCTCGCATGTCCGAGGAGATTTCCGAAACGCCGATGAGTCCGGATTTCTTTTGGAGCATGGTTTCGATTTCGTTTGCCGAAAAGCCTTTCTTCATTAAATAAAAAATGATGGCGGGATCAAGGTCGCCGCTTCGCGTGCCCATAGGAATGCCTTCGAGCGGGGTAAAGCCCATACTCGTATCCACGACGCGGCCGTTCAAAATTGCAGCGATGGAGCAGCCGTTGCCAAGGTGGCAGGTGATGGTTCTACGCGTTTTTTTTACGCCCAATTTTTTTCGCGCCTGTTCAAAAACATACTGATGGCTTGTGCCATGAAAACCGTAGCGCCGAATATGGAGTTTTTTTGCGAGCGAAAAGGGGAGGCCATAGAGATACGCTTTTTCTGGCATCGTTTGATGGAATGCGGTGTCGAAGACGGCAACGTGCAGTGCCTTCGGAAAAAGTTTTTTGCAGGCAAGGATGCATGCGAGATTCGGGGGATTGTGGAGCGGTGCAAGAACCGCAAGCTTTCGGATCGTGGCGATGATTTTTGGAGTGATTTTTTCGGGTTTCGTAAAATGCTCGCCTCCATGCACCACGCGATGTCCCATTGCTTTCACTTCGGCCGTATTTTTTATGATTTTTTTCTGCATGATTTGATGGAGTGCCTGCCGAACCGCCGCATCAAAATTTTTAATGGGTTTTCCGCGGTTATCAAAATGACCTTCAAAGAGCGATTTCAGTTTGTCACCCTGAGCTTGTCGAAGGGCTTCAAAAATTTCAAACTTGAGAGAAGAGGATCCGGCATTGAAGACAAGAATTTTCATATAAAAAAGTTCTTCATTATGGCGAGCGCACGGCGCGAGCGCGAAGCCAAGCGAGATTCGGGTCTTGCGGGTCCCGATCGAGCGACGGCTGAGCTTACTAAAAAACAAACAAGAATTTTCATTTCAGTTTTGTTATGTCTTTCATTTCAATCGGAGTTTCCTGTGCTTCCACGGATGTGATGGCCGCAAGCTGCACGATATCGTCTACGCTGCATCCACGAGAGAGATCATTTACTGGTTTCTGCAAACCCTGGAGGATAGGGCCGATGGCTTGTGCGTGGCCTAATCGTTCCACGAGCTTATACGCAATGTTTGCGGAATTTAAATCAGGAAAGATGAGGACGTTGGCATTTCCCGGAACCTTCGAATTCGGAAATTTTTTCGCGCAAATTTCCGGCACGAGCGCCGCATCCACCTGCATTTCCCCTTCGCACACCAGATCGGGACGACGATAATGGATCATTTGAGTGGCCTCGCGCACCAGGTCCGCGGCTGGATGTTTCGCGGATCCATTCGTGGAAAATGAAAGCATGGCAATCCGCGGTTCAATGCCAAATCGCTTTGCCGTTTCTGCGGTATCAATCGCAATTTCCATGAGTTCGTGAGAGTTGGGTTCGATGTTTACCATGCAGTCGGCAAAGAGCAGCAGCCGATTTTCGAGAATCATAAAGAAAAACCCGGATACTTTATGAAATTTTTCTTTCGTTTTAATAATTTGGAGCGCGGGCCGCAGGGTATCGTGGCTCGGGCTGTTTGCGCCGGAAATAAGCCCGTCGGCTTCATCCATTTTTACCACCATAACGCCGAAATAATTATAATCGTTCATGAGTTTTCGGGCTTCATCCATCGTCATGCCTTTTTCTTTTCGCAGTTCAGAAAGTGCCTGCGCATATCGTTCCCGCTGTTTTTCATCTTTCATCATTTCATCGATGAGGATGGGCACGGCCGTGCCTTCACGGCGAATAATCTCAATGGCTTTTTGGGTACGCTCGTCAAACGTCTCCGGAAATACAATCCGTGCCGGATGCTCTTTGGCGCGTTCCCGTACAAGTTCGAGAAAATTTTGAGACATACGTATAAAGGGTTCCTTTCATTATACCTCAAAATGGCTACCTACGGTTAGTCTTTCACACGATATTTGAGAAGGGTCCAAATGGCTTCAAGTCCATCTTTGAAACGTATTTTTTTCCCCTCATGTTTTTTGCGTGGGTGATATACGATAGGCACTTCTTGAATTTTAATTCCTCTTTTTAATATTTTCGCCGTTACTTCGGGACAGAAATCAAATCTTTTACAATGAAGCGTGATACTCTTAAGGGTCTGGCTCTCAAAAACTTTATAGCAAGTCGATTCATCGCTCAGCTTGGAGCCATAGAGAGCGTTCGTCAGCCACGTGAGAAAAAGTCCTCCAAGATAGAAGAGAATGCCAGAATGGATTTTATTTTTTTTGTTCCGTTCTCTTGAACCGTATACCACTTTACTTTTTCCTTCGACGATAGGCCCAATGAGCCGTTTATAATCCGCCGGATCGTATTCAAGATCAGCGTCTTGCACCAGAATGATATCGCCGGTGGCATATTGAAACCCGGTGCGGAGGGCAGATCCTTTCCCAGAATTTTGCGAATGAGAAATCACTCGATGCTTCCTTGCATGGAGGTGGAGGAGTTCTCGCGTGCCATCATCGGAGCCGTCATCGATAATAATAATTTCTTTTTTGTGGTGCCCGATATCAGCCCCCTCGATTTTTTTCAATATTTCCAGGATCGTATTTTTTTCATTGTAACAGGGAATGACGATCGACACTTTCATCAGGATGGGCGGATGGAATATAAACTGAACCTATCAGTTTTAAGGATATTTTGAAACTGACGAGGATTTTCTTGCGCCCATATTTCTTCCAGCAAAGGGACATCTTTCAATCGATCATTCAGGGTACCCACAAGGAGGTAGCGAATATGAAGTTTTTCGAGTGCCTCTATCCATTTTTCCCGATTCGGGAAAGATCGTATCGATTTTTCCTCATATCGATAGTGGTGATAGGTGCAAGAGAGGCATCCATCAATATTGACATACCACGGTTCGAATCCTTCTTGAATAAATAATCCATAGGGGGTGAGACCAGCGAGTGCTATACGATCACTTTTTTCTTTTCGCAAAGTTCTAAAAATCGGCAACAGATTTTCATATCCCCCAAGGTTTTTCGACAAAAAATCATCAGCACTAATTTCTTTTTTAAGGAGTTGGACAGAATTTTTATTAAATAAAAAACTTTTAAAAGTTACGTTGTAGACAAAAAGCGCGAGAGAAAAAATGAGGATTACTGCGGCTTTTTTCTTGGAAAATGTTGCCGTGAATACGAAGAGTATGGGTATGAGAGCAAAAAAAGCTGATGCATAGCGGATGGTTTCATTCCAGAGCGTAAACGTATACGGAGACATCCCATAGGCAATCATTTCTCCCATGAAGAGGAAGAGAAAGATAAAGAAGAAGAGTTTTTTTCGCAGCATCCATGTGAGACCGATGAGCACCATTGGAATAAAAAAAAGCGAGGCGGTTCCAATGAGATTTTGGAATTCAGGATGATGGAGAATATGGGCAATCACCTCCTTTGGTCCTCTCTCTGTGAGGAAATATCCGAGGGAAGATTGGGTCATGTTTTCCAAAAACGTTCTGTGTCCCTCAAAATGGAGGGGGCCGAGCTCAACCCCAAAAGGATAAATGGGATTGTTCGTGAGGATAAAGTTTCTTATATAGAAAAATCCGCCTGTCAAAAATGTGAGGAGAGGGAACCAGAGCGTAACGCGCCACATAGTTCGAAAACGAACCGCGGCCAAGAGGAAAAGGGGAATCAGAATGACTGCTTGTGCAACGCCGTTATATTTTGTTCCTAAAACAAGGCCGAGCGCCAGAAACGATTTTCCGAGATCTTTGATGTCGTTGTTGAAGAGGGAAGCAATAAGATAGGCGACGGTGGTACCAAAGAGCGTGAAGAGAAAGAGATCAACTTGATAATTGAGGAGCTGCTGAAAGAGAAAAGGGATCGAGGCGACCGCTATAACGGATGAAAATATAGCCCAACGGTTTATTATTTTTTTTCTTGTCATATCCCCCAGCGCTGCACAAAAAAGTACGAGTCCAAGCATCGTTGTCACAAAATTGAAAGAAAAATTTCCAGTGAGGGCAGTAAAGAATGCGCTGAAAACTTCGTGATTGCCGGGAAAGTACGTATTGGGACCAACGAAGCCAGCGTGAAAAATATCCCAGAGACCTTGAGTTTTTATAAACTGGGTTACGATAGGAAGATGATAGGCGAGACTATCAATCTCCGTGAGGGGAAGGGAAGAAAAGAAAAAACCAACGACTATGAAAAAAAAGAGCCACACACTCAGTAATGGGATGGAGGATTTTTGAATGGATGGCAATTTCCAAGCGCGAAATGCCGTGGTCGCAAATTCTACGAGGAGACACAGAGAAAAGAGAAATCCCCCGAGGAGTACGAGATTGATTTTATTGAAAACCGAAAAAACCCCGAGGAGTTGAGAGGCTCCAAGAATAATGCTTAAAAACAGTAATATCGCGAGACCTCTATTTTTCTTTTCAATTTTATGAGCGAGCCAAAAAGAACTCGCTCCGTAAAAAAATAATGCCAAAAGAGCAATCAGCATACATGAAGTATCATAGCACGCTACCCGTCGAAGATCCGGCATCTTCGCCGTCGGTTACCTTCTTCACCGCGTCTACCGCCTCACCCACTTCTTTTACCGCATTTTTCACATCTTGTACTTTTTTATCCACCGAGTCTTTGGTTTTTTCCAACTGATCGCCAATCTCTCCTACTTTTTTGGTGACGCTTTCGGCTGTGGTATTTGCTTGATTTAGGATTTTTGCACGCATATTCGAGAGAAACTCGCAACCGCTCAAAAGGGTAAGGAGTGCGACGATGGCCAGGATCCGCAGGGGAATTTTTCTTTTCATACAGGTATTTATTGTTCCCGAAATAATTCTTTTACATCACCCTGCCAATCTTTAAGAAAATTGTGCATGTCGAGCACTTCGTTTACGTCGATGCCGATCATGCCCCCAGCCGGAGCCGTTTTTGTTTGGATGCGAATGTGTTCTTTCCTAAGGCGTGCCGTGATCGAGGTGACTTCTACAAAGACAAATGCATGGACGCTGCACTTGGGACACATCACGAAGAAGAGCGCATGACCCCCTTCCGGGCCGGGATTTGAACCGGTGGCAAGAACATAGAGAAAATCTTCAGAAAACTCCGAACCGCAAGAAGGACATTTTGAAGTTTTTCGAAGGTGCGCAATAACCTGTTTGAGAAGTTTGAAGGACATATTTCATCTCCACCATAGCGCGTTTTACAAATTTTTCAACGCCATTTTCAGCCTTTCTAGAGCCATTTCTTTCCCGAGTGCCCAAAGAACCTCGAAAACGCCCGGAGAGAAAGCTTCACCGGTGAGGGCGACTCTCATCGGCCAGAAAACCTGTCCGTTTTTGAGACTGAGCTGCGCGACGACTCCAATGAGGTGGGTTTTTATTTTTTCTTGATCATCGAAATGTTCAAAAGTCGTGAGCGCATCAACAACTGCTAAAAGGGCTTTTTTTGCCGTCGGGAGATCCACCTTCATTTTCGGATTCGCCATGAGGGCCGGGTCAATCGTCAGTGACTTTTTGAAATAAAATTCTATGTATTGCCGAGCTTCGCGGGGCTGTTGGAGGATTTTTTCTTCCACGGTCACGAGGCATCGCTTCAAGAAATTTTTGTCCATTTTCCATTCGTCAGGCAGAAATTCATCGCAGAGCTTCAGCAGTTTTTCGGATTTTTCTCCCGGTTCCGTTTCGTATTTTTTGCGATGCCACTGCCAATTCACCCAGTCCAGTTTTTCAATGTCAAAAATTGCTCCGCCCTTATGAACCTTCTCGAGCGAGAATTTTTCGACAAGTTCTTTAAGCGAAAAAATCTCTTCCGTTTCGCTTCCGCCTGGATGCCATCCCAAAAGCGCGATGAAATTAATCACCGCTTCCGGGAGATATCCTTTTTTTCGATAATCATCCACCGCCACGTCGCCCTGCCGTTTGGAAAGTTTCGTGCGGTCTTTGTTGAGTAACAGCGGAAGATGTCCAAACTCCGGAATTTTCCATTCCAGCGCGCGGTAGAGCAAGATGTGTTTTGGTGTAGAAGAAAGCCATTCCTCGCCTCGGATCACATGGGTGATTTCCATGAGATGATCATCGACAACGTTCGCCAAATGATATGTGGGAAAACCGTCGGATTTCAGTAAAACTTGATCGTCGATGGTATCGCACTGAAAAGAAACATCTCCGCGAACAAGGTCACGCCACTTCACCTCGCCAGTCTCCGGAATTTTTTGCCGTACCACGAAGGGCGTTTTTTGTGCTAAGAGTTTTTCCACCTCCAGTTTCGGAAGTTTAAAACAGTGGCGATCGTATTTTGGCGCGAGCTTGTGAGCCTCTTGGTTGTGCCGCATTTCCTCAAGCCGCTCCGGCGTGCAGAAACAACGATATGCTGCGCCGGATCCAAGGAGTTCCTCCGCATACTTTTTATAGAGGTCGGTACGTTGCGATTGAATGTAGGGACCCTCATCGTAATCCAAACTGGCCCACTTCAGGGTTTCAATGATGTTTTCTACGGCTCCTTCAACCGCCCGTTTTTGATCCGTATCCTCAATGCGAAAAATGAACTTTCCGCCGCGATTCCGTGCATAGAGGTAATTATAGAGCGCGGTTCGCAGACCGCCGACATGGAGGAAACCGGTGGGGGATGGGGGGAAGCGGGTGCGAACCATAGAAAAAATCTTATTGCCGCGAGGCCACGGGCCGAGCGCGAAGGGCGAGTAGGCTGAGCTTATTCAATAAGGATTATGCTATAATTCCCCCGTATGTTGAAGCGAAAAAGACGAGGTGCTGCACGCAGCGGCCGAAGCGGAATTTTCAGTCTCATTGCCGGGGAACCGTTGGGGCGCTCCGGAAATAGAGCCGTCCGGAGGCGCGGCACGCGGGGGAGCGGTATGCGCTTTGAGGTAGAATCGCACATCGCCCGAGAGATTTTTGCTGTTATTTATTTGGCGATTTCTTTTCTCGTACTTCTTTCGATTTACGGACAGCTCGGAAAAGTTGGCGAGGCGCTCCACAGTTTTCTTCGCCCCGTTTTTGGATTTGGAATTCACTTGATCCCGATCGTATTTTTCGGCGTATCGCTCGGACTCTTCTTTGCCAAAAAATCGCCCTTTGGTCTCGCAAAAATCACCGGCATTATTTTAATATTCATCTCGCTCCTCTCGATTTTTCACCTCTCCGTGCCACCGGAAGATTTGCTCAATGCGGCAGAAGGCGGAAATTACGGCGGCTACATCGGATTCGTGCCGAATTTTTTCTTCCGCTCAGTGCTCCAAATCGGCAATCTTGGCTCCACTATTATTTTCATCGCCGCATTCATCGTGGGGGTGCTTTTGACGTTTGAAATTTCAATCGTCAATTTGCTGAAGCAGGCGAAGCCGGAAATTCGTCTCGAGCGGCGGAAACGTTTTGCAGTGACGGACGAAGGCATCGTAGAGGTGTCCGCGGAGGAAAGCGATATTCCCGAGGAAGTAGAGGAACAGGAAATCAATATTATTAAACCACAGGCTACCTCAACGGAAGGAGATACGGAAGATGATGCCCCGACAGATACGAAGGATGTTACCGAAGAAAATCCAGAGCCGGTTGATTTGGAAAATTCCGCGCACGCTCTGACCGCCAAAAAACTCCTTGTGGAGTGGGAATTCCCACCTTTCGATTTGCTGGAAAATCCCGTTGCGGCCGACGCAGTCGATGACGAGTTTTTGAAAAAGAGCGCCGAGATGATTCGAAAAAAACTTGAGCAGTTCGGGATCTCGGTGGCCATGTCGGATGTGCACGTGGGACCTACGGTTATTCAGTACACCCTCAAGCCGCACGAGGGCGTGAAACTCGCAAAAATCACGACCCTAAAAAATGACCTTGCGCTGGCCCTCGCGGCACGCGCAATCCGCATCGAAGCGCCGATTCCGGGCAAGTCACTCGTGGGGATTGAAGTGCCGAACGAACAGCGGACGATTGTTCGCCTCCGCGAAATTTTGGAGAGTGAAGAGTGGAATGAATCGACGTCAAAACTTCGTTTGCCGCTCGGCCGCACGGTGAGCGGAAAACCGATGGTGGTGGATCTTACCGGCATGCCTCACATGCTGGTGGCCGGAGCGACCGGTTCGGGAAAATCCGTCGGGATGAACAGCATTTTGCTTTCGCTCTTGTACCAAAATTCTCCACAGGACTTGAAGCTCATCATGATCGATCCCAAGCGCGTGGAGCTCAATACGTATAACGGCATTCCTCACTTGCTCACGCCGGTCATCACCGATTTGGATAAGGCGGCGATTGCCCTCAAGTGGGCCGTGGCGGAAATGAATCGAAGGTACATCGTGCTGGCGGATACGGGACATCGGAACATCACCGACTTCAACGGTGACCCTGCAATGGAAGAAAAAATGCCGAAGATTTTGGTGGTCGTGGATGAGCTTGCCGATTTGATGATGGCCGCTGGAAAAGAAGTGGAGGCGTCGATCTGCCGCATTGCGCAAATGGCTCGCGCTGTCGGGATGCACCTCATCGTGGCGACACAGCGTCCGTCGGTAGATGTGATTACAGGGCTTATTAAAGCGAATATTCCCGCACGCGTGGCGTATGCGGTAACCTCCGGCGTGGACTCGCGCACGATTTTGGATTCCATCGGCGCAGAAGATTTGCTCGGTCAGGGCGATATGCTTTTTATTTCGGGACAAATGAGCAAACCGGTTCGTATCCAAGGCGTCTACGTTTCATCAAAAGAAATCGAAAAAGTGACGAACCGCGTGAAGCTCACGATGGAGCCCGAGTACGATGAACGCATTACTTCACACGAAGTGGCGAAACAGAATGTGCAGGGACTTCCGGGTGGCGGCATGGGTGCAGCATCAAACGCCGGCAATGATCCTTTGTATGATAGGGCGCTTGCCGTGGTGGTGGAAGCGCGAAAAGCTTCTGCGTCGCTCCTTCAGAGGAGGCTGGAAATTGGCTATGCTCGGGCCGCGCGCATCCTGGATGAAATGGAAGCGAATAGAGTTATCGGACCGGTGAGAGGCGCAAAACCGAGAGATATATTCGTGGGGAGACAGGAGGAACAGGCAAATTAGGCAGGTTTAAGGGTTTTATTTGACGTATGGATCGGCTGGTGTATAATCAACCTCCTGTAATGTAAAGAGGTCTATTATGGAACAGCTTTCGAGCAGAGAAGGAGGCGCCCAACACGTTCCAGGCGCACCAACGGTTCCGGACAAAAGTGTAGCGGCGCGAAGGGCCATTACCCTCATGGCCGCTTTAGCGGTTTTTGGAGGGGCTCGAGCAGCGGAGGCGCAACAGAGAGGCAGGGCAAAGGCCGGGAAAAAGGCAGTCGCAGCGGACTCCGTATTTCTTTCGTGTCCGGAACAAGAAACGACCGAAGTGGGGGGTGAAGAAGTGGCCGTGGGAGACGAGTGCCGCGACGGACGTTTAGAAGTTCGTTGTAGAAGTCCAAAAGTTGCCGCCGCATGGGACATCCCATCCATGCCATTGCCGGGAGGGGCCGGTGTTTCATTGCCGGTCAGATTGCTGCAAGGCGGAAGTATTTTTGTTCGTTGCGAGGGTGATGGAATAAACGACGGAAGAATATTGGATATTCCTCCAGCAGCGAAAGCGGTGACTCTTCCCAAGGCTGATTCCACCCAGGTGAAGGAACACCCGGATGTAAAAGCGGCTGAAATGAAATATCTAGCGGCGAAGGATCGTTTGACCACTGCAGAGACGCAAATGATTCGAACCGGTCGCGATTTGCTCGCCGCGCGGGGGAAATTGGATTCTGCAAAAAAACAATTTGAACGGAGGGGAGCAGCAACTATGTTGATTTTGGTCCAGGAAGCAGAAGCAGAATATGTAAGGATGCTTGGAGTTCGGCAAAACGCAAAAGCCGAGTATGAAGCAGCCCAAGCAGAATTTGATCGAAGTGTTGAGCAGTACAGTGCGACGATTGAGCATGTTTTATCACGGCTGAAATTGGAAGCGCTTCGGGAGCCTCCCGCAAGATTGCCACGTGCAGTGGCAAAAGCAAAAGTTCCTCCTCCGGCGGTTCAAAAAGAGCGAATTCCTCCTTCCTCACCGCTTCGTTGGACTCTTTCCGGAGGCCCCTCGCATTCATTTTGGTCGCAATATGATCTCGTCGATTCGCCGGGTTTTTCTTTGGAGGGAGACATGGGTGGTGTTTTTAGGAAGAGGCCGAATGTCGGTCTTCAAATTGCAGCGAGTTACGCGGCAGCATCAAGATCACTCAGTCGGGATGATCCTCGTTTTTCCCCCCGTGATCCAAGCAAACGTTTGGGCGGCAGCATGGCCACCTTGGCCGCACGAGCTCGAAGGGATTTTCCACTTGGACGGATAGGTTCGGTAAATGCCGCTCTTCGGGGCTCCGTCGGTTTCGGCGTGGGCTTTGTTCATACGGAGAAGGGGGTTGATGCGGGAGTCTCACGGGAAAATGGTCGCGATCTCGCCGACATTCCGGCAAGCAACACATTTCGGCCAATAACGGTAGCAGGAACGCAAATCGTTCTCACGCGCGACAGAATTTCCGGCGCCATTGGTGTTTCCGGCATGGTGGGGGTTTTTCCTATGCAGGGGAACGCTGGCGCTTCCGATAATGACAGTCTTATGGCCCGCTCCTCGCTCGACCTTTTGTTCGGCTACGAATTTTAATAATTTATTATGCATACGAGAGAGACAGCACGCGAAATTCCGCAGGTCACTGAGCAGCTGCGACGGTTTGGAGAAAATTTGGTGGAGCAGGCGAGGTTGTTGGCGAAGTATGCCGCGGTGGTGGCCGTTTCTACTACGCTTGCTGGTCCTGCGGATGCCAAGCCAAAAGCAAACGCATTGCTTCCTTCGCCTCGTCATTCCCTTCATTTAGTAACGGATCCTGAAAAAAATCCGCTTGGGGTTGAAATTACCCCGGATACCAATCTTGCAGAGTTCATTGATCCAACGGTCCTGTGCGGTTCTTGTCGAATCGAATTGCGATGCCCCGGAGGAAATATCCAAGCGCCGGTGGAGGTTCCGATAATGAGGATGGAAAATGGTGGAGCTTCCGTCGACCCTGATGCCATGAGAGGAGCAGTCGGTTTGGCCTTTTGTCCGGGCTATAAGGCCCCTCGTCCCTTTGCCGTACCTGAATATTTGCCGCTTACTGGCCCGTCCAGCGACTCTTCTAGGGGTCCCGAACCAGAGCTTGTGCCGCTTGTTGGGCCAGAGGCTCCGGCGACAGCCGCTGCTACTGAAGCACCACCGCCTGTTGTTCCTGAAGTTGAAGCTGCAGCTGCAGTCTCGGCCCCAGTTCCAGCTCCTCTTCCACCGAAGCGTTTTTCTCTTGCCCCGCAGGCTGTTCAATTTGGAGGATCAGTTCCCGTGACATCAACTGACGAATTTTTTGCAGACCCTGGATTTTTTGCGAGGTCCCTTTGGCAGAGAGAGCATGTCGGAGGCGCTCTTTCGGCCCGCTGGAATCCTACCCGTCAAACGCCAGCATCCGATGGTCGTTTTGTTCCCGTGAGTCCGGGTACATCTCTTCGCGGAAATGCGTTTGGTGTTGGCGCTGAAGGATTCGGAAGAGCAAATGCTGGAGAAATACCGAATGTAGCGCAGGTGGAACTCCGAGGAGGAGTTTCCGCAGAGGCTCTTGCCGTCCATGCGGGTCGGCATAACAATGTTGCTCGCGATAGCAATGGTGATTTTGCCGATGTTCCGCCTTATATGCAGGTGATGCCGGTGGCGAGCGGTTTTGCCGAGCTCCGATTTGATTTTGACCAAAGGGTTTCGTTCGTGGTTGGCGGCCGCGCCGGAGTAAGCGTGATCCCAGTGCAGATACGGCCGGGCGCTTCCCATAAATCAAGACTCGGTTTTATGGAGGTGAATGCAGGAGCGCAGATCAGTCTTCCCTAGAGGAGCATTTTGTGGTAAAATAATAAGAAAATAAAACCAAATATATGGAGGTAAAAAAATCAAAAAAAGCGGGTTTTCTGATCAGATTTTTGGGTTTTATCCTGGTGGCGAGTATTTTTTTCACCAGCCAGGTGGTTTTGGCAGCCGGGAGCTCTACGATTGATGAGACATTCAACGTGAAGGAGCACTTAACGACTGATGGACAAAAAGATTCAAAATTTGTGCCCAAAAAAGAAGCTTCGCTCGGAGAAAATGATGAAGGACCGTTAGCCGAGGGAGAACTACAGAGAGGCGAAACGAACATTGGAATTTTTCTTGTTGAGGTTATTGATCTCCTCGTAAAAATCATCGGTTCCGTGGCGCTCGTGGTGTTCATCCTTGGTGCGCTTTTGACGATCGCCTCCGAAGGCAAAGAGGATCGCCTCGAAAAAGGAAAAACCGCCATGCTCTATGCGTTGGTCGGACTTATCATTGCATTGTTCTCATTTATCATCATTGCTTTTGTTCAATCGATATTCTTCTAACATGAAAAAAATTTCCCTTCTCATCCTCACTTCCTTCGTCAGCGCGCTTTTGTTTAATGTCGGCGTGGCATTTGCCGATGAGGATAAGACGCTGCGAGTGTATAACTCCGAATCCATTGGTGCCGGGAAGAAAGTGTATCGCATTCAGATGTGTAATAAAGCGCCTTCATGGGCGCCGCTCAAATGTATTGCGAAAAAAGACGGGAGTGCGCCATATTTCGACATTGGTGGACAGTGCACAGATTCAAAAACAGGTAAACCCCTTGATGGCGAGTATATAAAAGGCTGTTTGAATGAAGATGCGTATGAAGGGAATACTGGTGACGCGCGATATCCAAAAGTTGATACCACGAAGTACAAACAAAAAAAAGAAGCAGGTGGTTGCAGTGATGCCCCAGAGCAGCAAGGTTTTAAGTATGGCCAGGAATGCGCCATTGTGTATAAAGAAAGTGCTGCAGCAGATGAAAGTACTTGGAACATAAGGGGAGCGGTTGTTTGGCCTTCGGGATGCGGTGACGGAGGGATAACAGCTTACATACAGGATAAATTTGCGAATGATCCCTACATAGATAAACTTTCCGCAGTTCGAATCCAGCGAACCGCGTTGTGCGTGAAGTATGACGTGGTGGCTGAGGGCGACCAAAAAGGCAGAGACGAAAAATCCGCCGGAAAATTAGTAGAGAGGCTCAAAACGCTTTATGATGGCGGTCCCGAACCGGCAAATGACGAGCAGTGCAATACGAATAACGCTGTCGAGGATGCTGTGCTCCCGAGAGGCGTTAACTTTTCATCACCATTTAACCAGGAAAAAACCTATACGTGTAGTATCCAGGAGCGCATTGAGGGAACAAGCGGTTCCGGCCTTTTGGCGAATTACATCGGCGCCATTTACAAATGGGCAGCGGGAATCGTCGGTATCGTGGCGGTGCTCATTATGGTGGCATCCGGCATCCAGATTTCTGCAGCCGGCGGCGACAGCGCCAAACTGGACTCGGCAAAAAACCGCATCTTGCAATCCATCATCGGACTCGCGATTCTATTTTTGTCCGGCCTGATTCTTTACACCATTAATCCGACCTTCTTCACCGGAGGATAACCATGGAAACTTTCAAAAAAACAATTTTGTTTTCACTCACGTTGAGCCTGTTCTTGGGCGCTCAACTGGTTCTCGCTGACAACCACGAAGTGAAACCGAGCGCGATTCCGTGCCCGAAAAATCTCCCCTGTATCAGCGGGGAGACGCAGCAAAAAGGCGGCAAGGAAGTTCGGGATTTGATTGTGAATACCTTCGGCGGCAGTTTTTTGAAAGGTTTCTTGGGTATTACGGCGGTGACCTGCGTCATTTTCATTATCGTCGGCGGTATGCAGATGCACTTGGCGTTCGGCAATGAAGAAGGTATCAAAAAAGCAAAAACGACGCTGATCTGGGCCATCGTCGGGCTCGTGATTTCGATTCTGTCCGTTGCCATCGTCCAGATTGCTACGAAACTTTTTATTACCACACCCCCCTCATGATGAAGCAGATTCTTGTCATAGCGTTCATCTCTATCATGTTTTTCTGGACCGTGCCGGTAGCATTGGCGGTGGGGGAACCCTCTCCTGCTGACGCAAAAATTACCGAAAAGCTTGATCGGCTTTTGCCAAAGGGCGTGGTTCATGAAAAATCTTCAGAAGGATTGCCCGCCGGCGATTTCAAAAAAGAAATTGTTCCGCAGATTATCAAGATTTTTTTGGCCCTCGCTGGCACCGTGAGTTTTGGGGTTTTTGTGTATGCCGGGATTATGCTGATTATTTCTCAAGGGAATGAAGAGGAACTCACGAAGTTTAAAAATATTTTAATATGGTCTATTGTGGGTTTGATTTTTGTTACCACTTCTTATGCGCTCGTGCGCGGCGTTATGCAAATTGCTTTTACGTAAAAAAACATGATGAAATCAAAAATCTTCTTCACGGGTATTTTTCTCATTGTGGCGGCATGGTTTGTTTCGCCGGTTGCATTTGCGGCGGTGGCGATTGATCCGAATTTGTATCCAAAAAATACTCCAACCGTATCTGATCAGAAACCAACTGGAAATACTGCCGCTGAAGCAGCTCCGGAATATGCGAGCGATTCGGTAAGCGTTTTGCTCTTAGAGAAAATTACCAATGTCATATTGGGCATCGCCGGCGTGGTCGCGATTTTCTTTATCTTGAATAACGCGTGGTATCTTGTGATCGCCGGCGGGGCAGAAGAGCAAATCAGTCAGCACAAAAAAGGCTTGATGTGGGCGGTGGTCGGTTTGATTTTGATTATTCTCTCGTACTCGATCGTGCGGTTCGTCATCTCCATCCCGTTCCAGGCGGATGAAGAGGTTATAAAATTGAGTGCTCCGCCCCCGGCGGGAGCAAGCGCGCCAGCTCCTTCGCCGTAGCCGGAAAATTAAGATGGAGCGCGGGGAAACAGCGCCTCGATCTTTTTCACTGTGGTTCCTTCTTTCAGGACCCCCCAGGCGATGTTTTCAGGATAGAGTTTTGCGTTCTCCACGTGGAGCGCACCTCGAATTTTCGCCGCGGTTTCCGGCAAAAATGGGGTGAGCATAAAACTCACATGCCGAATGAGTTCCAATAAGTGGTAGAGAATTTTCAAGACCTCGGCCGGTTCTTTTTTCGCAAGCATCCAGGGTTTTTTCTCATCAATGTACTGATTGGCAAACGTGAGGAGCGCAAAAATCTCTTCAGCCGCCGCTTTCAAGTTGAACTCCTCAAAATTTGTTTGATACCGTTTCCATGTTTCCAGCACGCGCGTAACGATCGCTTCTTCTTTTGAAACCGCCGGCACTTTTCCCCCGCTGTATTTTTCGGTCATCGTCAGCACGCGGCTCACAAGATTCCCGAGATTGTTCGCCAGTTCGCCGTTATGGAGCGCCTCGAATCGGGCGATCGAAAAATCACCATCATCGGCAGTGGGGATTTCGCGCAGCAAGTAATACCGGAGCGCATCAATGCCGTATTTTTTCCCGACTTCAAACGGATCGACTACGTTGCCCAGAGATTTGCTCATCTTTTGGCCTTCGGCTGTGATGTACCCATGCACATAAACGGCTTTCGGAATCGGCATTTTGGCAGCCAGGAGCATCGCGATCCAGTAGCCGGCGTGGAAACGGAGAATGTCTTTGCCAATGAGGTGGACATCAGCCGGCCAGAATTTTTGGAAGAGTTTGCCTTCGTGTTCGTAGTCAAGGGCGGTGATATAATTGGAGAGTGCGTCGCACCATACGTACATGGTTTGGTTTTCGTCACCGGGAACCGGCACTCCCCACGAGAGTGTTTTGCTTGGACGCGAGAAACTCACATCCCGTTTCTCCGTAATGCCTTCTTCGATGAGATTGAGCATTTCCGTTTTGCGAAAATCTGGCAGAATCGTGAGCCGGCCCTCTTCAATGGCTTTTTTCACTTCCGGCAGATATTTGCTGTAGTGGAAAAAATAGTTTTCTTCCTTGAAAGATTCCGGCGGTTTTTTGTGATTTGGGCATTTGCCGTCTATAAGATCTTTTTCCACGATGTACGCTTCGCATCCAACGCAGTAAAGACCTTCATAGGCGCTTACATAAAAACCGTCGTTTTCGGCAATCGCTTTCCATAATTTTTGCGCGCCACGTTTGTGGAGATCGGAACTGGTGCGGATAAAATCGTCATTGCTGATATTTAAAAATTCTCCAAGTTTTTGAAACGCCTCCGAATTTTCATCGGCAAGTACTTGCGGAGTTTTTCCTTCGTCGCGGGCCGTTTGCACCAGTTTCATTCCATGCTCATCGGTGCCATTGAGGTAATACACCTCATCGCCGATCATGCGGTGGTATCGCGCGAGGCAGTCGGCCTGCACCAACTCCATGGCAAAGCCGATATGCGGCTTGGCATTGCAGTAGGGAATGGAGGTGGTTATGTAGAATTTTGGCATAACAAAACGCTTTTTCAGTATAACACAGGGCGCGGCTTTTTTTACTCTACCGTCCGATACAGCGCGTAATTGAACACCGGCAAAAACGTATCGCGTTTCACTTCTAAATCAAGACTTTGTTTCGTATTTCCGGAAAATCCATCCGAGGCGATGCGGATTTTCGGAAGCGTGAGGCGCGGCTGGCCCTCTTCTTCGGTAACCCGGTAGCGAATATTGGCGAACGGCTGTTTTTCCGAAGTGGCGAGCGATCCAGCAATGAGGTCGGTGTTCACCATGTTCGTGAGCACGAGAAAATTCTGGGTGTGTTCGTTTAGAAAAGTTTCGATGGAATACTCCGGATTGATAAAAAAATCCGTGGCACCGTCGGACGCAAGCCGGCGTTGGTAAAATTTTGCTTTCGAATAACAGTCCGAGACATGGGTTCCAAGACACGTTGGACTACTCGCGGAATTTCCTTTATCCGCAGGCAAAAATTCGTTGATGACCTCCATTTTTCCATCTGCCGCGATGCCAAAAATCTTCCAGCGAAGAATATCCATGTCATTATCAACGAGGCCTCCTTTCAGGCTTATTTTTGGTTCGAGGTAGTAACTCACGCGGAATTTTTTCACTCGATCTTCCGGTTGTGTGCCGCGGAAGAGGGGAATCGTCACTGATTCGTTGAGGTGGAGTACCGCATAGTGATCTTCATCGGTTTGAATTTCATAAGACTCTTTGAGGGGAATTTCTTTTGCCGTGGCCATAATTCGATATTCATATTCGGCGTTTGCTTCCGGAAGCGACAGCCGTTTTTCGATTTCAAAACCGGGCGGATTTTGTGAAACATCAAAGAGCGCTTGTTCCATGCCGCTTTCCGCCGCATACCACGCGCGAGTTTTTTCAAGAAGCAGGCGGCTTTCTTTGAGCGACCCAATAATCAAACTGCTCACGCCGAGTGAGAGCGTCATGAGGATTCCCATAACGATGAGCGCAATCAGCAAAGCGCTTCCTTGGTGCCATTTTTTATTCATAAATATTTTGTTTGCCATAGGTGCGTGATGAATAGGTGGTGCGGAAATCGAATCCTTTTACGGCCATTTCGATCGTTACCGACGGCTGGAATTGGGTTTCGTCACTTCCCGCATTGGCGCCGTCATATGGATTCTTGAGCGGGAAAATTTGAAAGCTCAGATTTTCCAAAGGAAATTTTTCCGGCGTAAGGGATTCCCAGCTTGCCGGGGGCCACGGAAGAAGGTTCGATGTGCGTGACTGATGAAGAACGAGTATTTTTTTAGCGGCATCGTCAAATGTATACATACTGCGTTTCTTGCCGTTTTCGTGGAGGATGGATATCGCCTTACAGAGAGGATCTAGAATTTCTCCGTTGATGCAGGAGTAATCCACTTCGCCCCCGCGAATTTCCGATGCGAGGGTATCAAACACAAACCGCACGTCGTTATAGAGGTTTTGTATTTCTTTTGCTTTTCGATTCGCCGAAACGAGCGAAGTATAGGAACTCGCCACCAGTCCAAGAAAACTCATAAAGAGCGTGATGGAGATCAGCATCTCGATGAGGGTGAAGCCGTGGTGAGTAGTGCGATTTTTTTTCATGTTTTATTTTTTGAGCGAAGGTTTGGGTCTTGTGGGTCCCAAACCGGAGCGTACTAAGGAAAGGGGGCGCGAGTCCGAAGCGTAGCGAGGCGAGCGTAGGTGGGGGAAAACGTAGTTTTCCCCCAGATCATAACGGTCCTTTTTTCCAGTCGGTTAATTGCATGGCGAGCGAAACTTCTTTTTCGCCGCCGGTTTGCATGTACGTAACTCTGCTCGTTACATGCATGGCGTTGATTTCAATAGTGCGCCGAAATATCTCATGTTCGCTGAGTGTGATTTTCGACGCTTCGTCGACCAAACGGATTCTTTTAAGCTGCCATCTCGCCCCCCCACCTGCAGCATTTTCAGAAATTTCATACATTCCATCATCCAGCCCGTTTCGCCACGAAGTATTTTGAAGCCAGTTGCTGTCTCGAATGTTACGCACGATTTCCAGTCCCTCTTCGGCCAAGTGGAAGGCGATAAATTGGCTCATCGTGGAGCGTCCCATCTTGAGGGAGCTTTGAGTGAGCTGCGCTGCGGTCGCAATCACGACGCCGATCACGGAAATGGCGATGATAGTTTCTATAAGGCTGAAGCCGAGCTCGAATTGTGCGCGATTTTTTTTCATACTATTTTTTTTCAATGCGGCCGGTCGCAGCATGGAGTGAGATTTTTTTGGAAATCATAGTGGGAGCAGTGATCGCGAGCGTCAACTCGGCGCTTTTTCCAGGTGGTTGCAGCTGAAGATTCCCTTGTGGCGGAATAAACCAAACCGACAGATCCTTTCTTGAAGTTTCGTCCAATAATAGATCAGCAAAAGCGATTTCTTTCGGCCATGGAAAAGCCTCGCGCGTTTCATTCGAATCGCATTTCTGCACCCGATTCCGATACGCGGCGGTGATTTTTTGAGGCGATTTACTGCGTTCAAATTGAAGGCCCACGCACAAACTTTGCGTTTGTGCCGTCGTACGGAGAGATTGCAACGCCGCAATGAGTTTATCGGTTTCCAAATCCAGCGTGAGATTTCTTCGCGCACCGGAAAAAACCCCGAGCCCGATGGTCGCGAGCATCACGATAATCCCGATAACCACGAGGATTTCGATGAGCGTGAAACCTTTTTTCATGATACGGCTTGGGTGAGGGAGAAGATGGGCGAGAGCACCGAGAGCGCAAAAAACGCCACGGTGACGCCGATGAGTAAAATGAGGATCGGTCCCAAAACCGTAGTCATGTTTTTGAGCGTGAAATCAATTTCTTTGTGGTAATGGGATCCGATTTTTTGAGAAATATCTCCAAGTGTTGCCGACTGTTCGCCCACCGCAATCATGTTCGTGACGGTTTCCGGAAACAGGAAAGGCGCCGTAGCAAGAGCCTGCGAAAGTTTTTTGCCTTCTTGAACGTAGGAGAGCGCTTCATACGTTTTCACGCGATACACTTCGTTGCCGATTGCGCCAGCGGTGAATTCGAGCGCTTGGTTGATCGGGAGGCCGCTTTCCACGAGAATGCCGAGCGTGTCAGTAAACCGAAGCACGAAGATTTTCCGCAGAATTCCACCGACGAGCGGGATCCGGAGCTTGCGAAAATCCCACGAAAAACGGCCTTCTTCCGTGTGCGTGTACACGTGAAAACCGATGACGCCAAAGAGCAAAAGAATAAGTAGGAGCCACCAAAAATTGGAGAGCAAAACGCTGCCTTTCAGGAGGATCTGCGTGGTGAGCGGAAGCGCAATCGAACTCTGCGCAAATATTTCCTGAATTCGTGGAACCACAAAAACGAGCATCACCGTGACGCCGACGAGGAGGGCAATGAGCACTGCAATCGGATACACGAGCGCTCCCTGAAGTCGCATCATGAGATCGTTGCGTCGATCCAAATTATCCGAAATTTTAAACAGAATGTCTTCTAGGTGTCCCACGGCTTCCGCGGAACGAACCACTCCACGCTCAGTTTCCTCAAAAACATCCGGAAATCGATCGAGCGCCTGGGAAAGCGAACGGCCATGTTCCAATTCATACGAAAGGGTAGCGATAACGCGCTTGAGTCTGGGATGCGCCGTCCGTCCGACAAGAATTTTTAGGGCTTTGTTGAGGGGAATTCCAGCCCGGATCATCGTTGCGAGGAGTTCGAAAAAATACGCCCGCTCTCGAGAGGGAACCCTCTTTCGGTCGATAAAAAAATCCTCGAACCGCTGAGTCCAACTGCGTGAAATCCGACTCGTTACGCCATAAACAAATTCATCTCGCTCAGTTTCTTTTTGAACTTTTGAGAGGAGATGTTCCAGTTTTTTCGATGTGGGCTCTTCATACGCCATAGATCGTTAGCCGTTAATTGTGTCGGTAGAAAGATTGAAGATTGAGATTCAAACTCATGAGTTCAAGACCTCCGGCGCTTTCGGACCGGGAAACCCCGGCATCTTTCACAAGCAACTTTCGTGGATTCTGCTCCACCATTTTTATAAAACGAATCATGTTCGCGGGCGTGCCCTGAAAACCAGCCGCAATGTTCACGGTCGGCAATGCATCATTGGTATCGAGACTGAAGGTGAGGGCGTTAAACGAAACATCTGCGGTTTTTGCGATGCGATTGAGGTCGCTCAAGATGATGTCTTGCTGAAGGGTTTCCGGAATGGCTTGATCGAGCTCTTTTTTCTCAACCTCCGAAAGGTCTGCGGTCGTGGTATCGGCCATTTCTTTTGAGATGCCGCTCAAATTTGCCACTTCTTGCCCGAGCGCCGCCACAGTATTTTTTAACTCATCCAGTTTTTTCTGAGCCGGCCGCGTGTGGGCAAAAAAGAGCAAGAGTGCGGCGATGAGGAGCACCGAACCCACGAATCCACTATGAATTTTGCGTTGCGTGTACATTTAAAAGTTTTGTGGGGGATATTCAAGATTCATAGAAAAACTTAAGACCGTTGAACCGTCAGGCGTGAGACTTTTAGTCACCGAGGGCACAAAAACATTTTTAAAACTTGTGTCGGTGGCAAAGGCGCGAATCACGAGGGCGACATCTTGAAATGGATCAGCGCTGTCGCGGCGCGTCGTGGCGCTCACCGCAATTTTGCCTTCCTGACTGCCGTTGTAAGAACGCAATTCAATGAGCGGTTCATTGGTATCTTTGAGTTTCGGCACCGTATTTTCTATTTTTTCAATAATTTTCGACCACAAAAGCTGAGTGGCTTCGATGTTTTTCAGTTCCGTTTTTGTTTGCACGAGGGATGCAAATTGGCCGGCCTCTTTTTCCTGCGGGTTTTCACTCGGTTTCAGTAAGGTTTCTTTTTGAGTTTTGAGTTCATCAAGATCGGCTTGAAGCGCTGAGGCTTGAATCTGAAAATAACCCGAAAATCCAGCCACGATAAAGAAGGCAATGAGCGTGGCGACCAGAAACCAAGAACGGTTCGGAGTAAAAGGTTGAGTTTCAATCATATTTTTGCTGGGAGAAGTTCATTTTTTAATCATATTAGTATATCATTTTTCCCCGTAACGAGCAACCATGCCCCGAAAGGATTTCAAGAAGCATAACGAGGGATTCGCCTGTCTCAAATGCGGCGTCAAAAATACGCCCGCAAAAAAAAGCGAGCGCAACCACTGTTTTTCTTGTTTATTTTCCTTACATGTCGATGAAGTGACGCCCGGCGATCGAAAAAGCCTCTGCAAAAATTTGATGGAGCCGGTAAGTTTAGATTACCGGGGCAATAAAGGATTTATGGTACTGCACCGATGCGTGCAATGCGGAAAAGAAATATGGAACCGCGCCGCCGAGGATGACGAAGTGGCCGATTTTCACTCAAAAAGACTTTGAGTCGGTTTTTGGGCAAGTCCAAAAAGAGAAAGATCAAATTGGAGAAAGTGCGCTCGATAATCAGCGGGCGTGTACAGCTCACAGAACGGGTGCAAGCCATTTTCCGGAAGATCTGCCGCAAGGATTACAAAAACATTGCTTCCCGTAGTGAGCGTTTTAAGATGAGGAATGTGATTTGCTCCGACGATAAAAACAGAATCCGTCCCGTCCGTTATAGATGTATTGATAACCTGCGTGAAAACCTCGTTACGTCCTTGAATTCGGTAATAATAAAAGTCGGTCACGGCTTTAAGCCAGCGTTGATAATTTGGATTTGGTAATACGATTTCATCAATGAGACGCTGTCTTTCCGCCGGTGTTTTTTGAGCGATTTTTTCCTTGAGCGACTGTAATAATAATTCTCGATATTGAGGATTTGGCAGTTGGTTGTGGTCGATGGTTATATCAACGTGAGGGGCGAGCGCCATAACAATTTCACCGAGCGCTTTCGGAAAATCTTCCATATCAGCCCGTTCATAAGCACTTTTTGCGGCGATCGTATGGTAAGGATTTTCGGCGCCTTGAGACGTTACCTCATCTCCATATATTCCCTCAATGGCAACATATGCACGTCGGATTTTTCCCGTTCGTTGGTATCCCGGAAGCGCTCCCATGGGATATTCTCCCAATTGCGGATAGGCTCGATCGTGTCTCAAATCGATATTTGTATCCACACCTTCAAGGAATTGCCTGCCTACGCCCAGCGCATGGAGTGCGTGGAATATTCTGACATTTTGGTCTTGATAGCCGTATATTTCTTCGCCGCCGGTACCTCCTATAAAGTGCTGATTTCCAACGAGGTAAAGGTTTGGTTTTTTTGGATCATAAGACTGCGGAGCTTCGATCACTTTCCCGAATCCCTGCAAGAGCCCCGCGAGTTTTTTTGGAATATCGGCGCGAGCAATATCCAGGCGCTGTTTGGATGGGGTGAATAATGGATTTCGTGGAGATAGAGATGGAGGCGAAGGAGGAGTTCTTAAGGCCGCTTCTGTTTTTTCAGACGTATCATGGCAGGCAGCCAGTATTGCCACGGCTAAGGCGGCTAGAATAGGGGTTCCTTTCCCTTGTTTTAACCTGAATCTTTCCATATCAAAGATGCTACTTTAGCATTTTTACCGTAAATGTCAACCTATTTTAACCTGGTTTTTAGCCTCATAATGGGCGGGTTATGACTTCAGGTGTTTTTTTACTGCTTTCTCGACACATTCTTCCTCATGATTCCCTGATTGTTGGTGTTTCGGGCGGTCCAGATTCGGTGGCACTTTTGGATGTACTTTGCAGCCCCTCGCTCCATGCGCATCTCATTGTTGCACACGTAAATCACGGGATTCGCGGGACAGCTTCCGATGCGGATGAAAAATTTGTGAGAAAGCTCGCAAAATCATACGGCTTGAAATGTGAAGTGAAACGAGTGAAACTTGCCGGAAAAATGCATCAAGAAGAACTTGGCCGAAAAATTCGGCGTGGATTTTTTGAAAAATTGCGCATAAAACACAGTGCCAAATGGATCCTGACGGCACACACGCGGGACGATCAAATCGAAACCATTATTCTCAATTTTCTGCGTGGGAGTGGCCCAGCCGGTTTGGCCGGGATGAAAGTGCGCCGCAGCTTTTATGTAAAGCCTTTTCTGAAGACACCGAAGGCAGAAATTTTGAAATATTTAAAAGACAAAAAATTGAAATTCCGCACCGATGCCACCAACAATGACACCAGTTACCGTCGCAATTTTGTCCGTAAAAAAATCCTCCCGCTCTTTGCAAAAGTAAATCCTTCATTTCGAAAAACGCTGCTCCGCAACGCCGCGACATTCCGGAGCCTTTCGGTTTGGACCAATCGGCAGGCAGAACAGTTTTTAAACGGCAGTGATTCATTTTCCGCAAAAGAATTTCAAAAACTTCCCTTAGCCATGAGACGTGCGGTGCTTCAAGGTTCTTTTCAAAAATTTTCAAAACAGTCTTATCGTCTTTCTTCCGTAAGAATCGCCGAAATGCTCCGCTTGGTGCAGCGTAACGTTGGCAACAAAAAAATTATGCTCCCCGGCGGCGGGGTTTTTTATCTAAATACGGGTCTGGTGGGATATCGAGCGTCCTAGGCTTTGCGACCCGTTTTACTTCTGCCCCGGACCATTGGAGACACCACGAATAGGCTTCGCTGATGGGAAGGAGAGTTTTGTAAACTGCCTTTCGCCCTTGGGCTCTTATCAAACCAACCGAAATCGGGCCTTCATCGCGTTGCATTTCTCTCCAGGCTAAACGCAATACCCGTTCGATTTCAAACCGTGGAACCGTAATCTCCGCATGGAATCTTTCAATCGGCATCGAGGAGGATGATACAATAAATTCATTTTTTTACAAGCCCTCGTCCAAGGTTGATTTTTTCCCAAGGGTATTTCATAATACGTGGGCTTATGGAGACCGCTCCTTTCATTCCTCGACCCCGAAATGGCCTGATGACCCTTATTGTTGTCGCTCTCGTTCTGAGCGGGATTTTTCTCTATTTGAACCCGAAGGAGCAGAAGACTACCGAAGTTCCGCTTTCCACATTTGTTGAATCGGTAAAGTTAGGAGAGGTAACGGCGGTTACTGTGAAAGATAATCGCCTCAATATTATTTTTAAGGATGGAAAGGAGGCATATACTATTAAAGAACCCGGTCAAAAGATTAACGATATTTTGGAGGATGTTCCACCGGAGGCCGTCAGCAAAGTGAAAATTCAAGTCGAGGATACCGAGGCGAGCAATTTTTGGTTGAACCTCCTCATCAGTGTTCTGCCGTTTTTGCTCATCGTTGGATTTTTCTTGTTTATGTTCCGACAGGCGCAGAACACTAATAATCAAGCGCTTGCTTTTGGGAAAAGCCGGGCGCGAATGTTTGATAAAGAGGGGAAGAAGACGACATTTGCGGATGTGGCGGGTGCCGAAGAAGCGAAGGCCGAACTTATTGAAGTCGTGGATTTTTTGAAAAATCCGACAAAATACCAATCCATGGGCGCCAAGATTCCAAAGGGGGTTTTGCTCATTGGTGCGCCCGGAACCGGCAAGACGTTGTTGGCACGCGCCGTAGCCGGTGAGGCGAATGTGCCGTTTTTTAATATCTCCGGTTCTGAGTTTGTGGAGATGTTTGTAGGAGTTGGCGCGAGCCGTGTGAGAGATTTATTTAAGCGCGCGAAACGCAATGCGCCCTGCATTGTGTTCATCGATGAAATTGATGCCGTGGGTCGTCAGCGCGGAGCCGGACTTGGCGGTGGCCATGATGAGCGCGAGCAAACCCTGAATCAAATTTTGACGGAAATGGATGGTTTTGAGACCGATTCGAATGTGATTGTTACGGCGGCAACCAATCGCCCCGATGTGCTCGATCCGGCGTTACTTCGGCCTGGCCGTTTTGATCGACGCGTGGTGGTGGATCAGCCGGATATTAAGGATCGGGAAGCTATTTTAAAAGTGCATGCGCGGGGTAAACCTTTGAGTCGCGACGTGGATTTTGGGAAAATTGCCCGGCAGACATCGGGATTTGTCGGTGCTGATTTGGAGAACCTCATGAACGAAGCGGCGATCCTGACCGCTCGGCATAATAAAAAGAAAGTTGGGATGAAGGAGATCGAACGTTCCATCGAAAAAGTGCTCATGGGACCGGAGCGAAAATCCAAAGTGATGTCGAAGAAAGAAAAAGAAATTACCGCCTTCCATGAAATTGGTCATGCCTTGGTGGCGCACATGATGCCGGAGTGCGATCCGGTGCATAAGGTTTCGATTATTTCCCGTGGCATGGCGCTCGGGGTGACGTGGTTTATGCCGGAGGAAGACAAACATCTCTATGCGAAGTCGAAATTTGAATCAGAGCTTGCTTCGCTCCTCGGCGGATACGTAGCTGAGGAACTTATGTTTGGGGCCGGGCATATTACTACGGGCGCATCGAATGATTTGGAGAAAGCCACAGATATCGCACGCAAAATGGTGACCATGTATGGCATGAGCGAGCTTGGTCCGGTGATCTATGGGGATAATAGGCGCGAGATTTTCTTGGGCAGAGATTTTGGGCATGTCCGGAATTACTCGGAAGAGATTTCTTCCAAAATTGATGCGGAAATTCGGCGCATCATCGCACAGGCTTACGATAAAGCGAAGGACGTTCTGACGAAGTGGAAAAAGAAACTTACCGAGGTCGCGCAGGTTTTACTCGACAAAGAAACGATCACTCGCGAGGAATTTCTTGATTTTTTCAAAGGAGAAAAATCGGCACAACTCGTTCCGGTCGAAGCTCGCACTCCACAGCGCCTGAATACGCCGCATTCATAATTTGCTATGGCCGTCTTCAAAAAATCAACACCGCGAAAGTCCGAGACGAAAGTTGTTCCCGACGAAAAGGATGGGACGCTGCCGTATATCGAGAATCCTGAGTCGGGCGATTTTGTGCAAAGTGAAACTCAGGCGTCCGCATCGGAACCCGGACAGCTCGCTGTGGATGTGTTTCAAACCGCCGATGAAATTGTTGTTGTGGCGCCGGTGGCTGGCGTGAAACCGTCGGATCTTTCCATTCATATCACCGATGAGGTACTCACGATTGAAGGCAGCCGAAATTTCCAGTTTCGGGCTTTAGGAAGCGATTATTTCACCCAGGAATGTTTCTGGGGAAGTTTCTCCCGGTCCATTATTTTGCCGGAATCGGTGGATACGGGCAGCGTGAAAGCTTCTTTTAAAAATGGAATCTTGACCGTGCGAATTCCCAAAGTGGAGAAAATTCGAACGAGAATGATAAAAATCCAAGAAGAATAATTTTGAAGAGGTTTTTATGAAAATCCGTAAAGCCGTTTTTCCCGCCGCTGGATTCGGAACCCGGTTCCTGCCCTTTGCGAAAGCCTCTCCCAAAGAGATGCTGCCGATTGTAGATAAGCCGGTGATTCAGTATTTGGTGGAAGAGGCGGTGGCCGCCGGCATTGAGGAAATTATCATCGTAACTGGTCGCGGCAAACGCGCGATCGAAGATCATTTTGATTATTCGTACGAATTGGAGCAGACGCTTGTAGAGCGCGGCAAGCGTGAGCTCATTAAAGAGGTTCGAAAAATCGCCGAAATGGCGAAGTTTGTCTATGTGCGACAACCAACTCCCCTTGGTGACGGCCACGCGATTCTCTGTGCCAAGGAGGTGATCGGCCGCGAACCATTTGCCGTCATGTTTGGCGATGATTTGGTGGATTCTAAAGTGCCGGCGCTCTCCCAGCTCATCAAGGTGTATGAAAAACACCACGCGCCGGTCATCGCACTCGAAAAAATTAATAAAAAAGAATCAAAAAAATACGGCATCATCCAACCTGCCAGCCCAAATGAGACCGGTCGTCTCCACCGGATTAAAAATTTGGTGGAAAAGCCGGATCCCGCGCATGCGCCATCGGATCTCGCCATTATCGGAAAATATATTTTGACGCCCGAGGTGCTCGACGCACTGGAGAAAGCCGAAAAAGGTCGTGATGGAGAGATTCGTCTCATCGAAGCATTCCGCTTACTGATGGGAAAAACGCCTATATACGGTTATGAAGTAGAAGGTCGGCGGTATGATACCGGCGATAAACTCGGTTTTCTTCAAGCCACCATCGATTTCGCTCTGAAACGGAAGGATCTTGGCCCTTCCCTGAAGCGATACCTCCGCCAGCTGGATTTGGATTGATAAACAGGAGAAAAAATGCTAAAATAAACAGATAAAAATAACCTTAAAACAAATACTTCATGGCACATGGTGGTGATGATCTTGAAGGTGATCGAAATACGGGCGGTCCTGGGAGTTCCCGAGCAGCCGATATTTTAAGGAGCGCTTCAGAGTCAAGGCGTGGTTTAGCGCAGCAGGTATTGATAGCGCAGGCGGATACGAGGACCGCGACCGATGCCCGTGCCCGAGAATCCCGAGAAACTGGTCCCGAGCAGCCGGCATGGAACGAGCACATTATGCTTACGTTTGATGATTCGCTCCGGAATGCCCCAGATATCATCGATCATCTTGAGCAGCGTGGAATTTCCCGATACCGCTTCTACGCCGAGGCCGGTACCGCTATGCGGCCGGAAGCCCTGAGGGAAATGGGGGTTGTGAAAAATGTGAATTCCACCCGGATCACACCGGGTCTGTGGCTCACGCAGTACGTGGATCCGAGACGCGGGGCTCTCACGCGGGAGCAGTTCATGCGGCGGTACATGATCAAAAATTCCCCGGCGCTTGGAACGAACTATTTAGAAAACGGCCGGAAAATCCGCGATTGGTTCATTGCGAAATATCCCGGGAACTGGCTTGAGATGCTCGAAGAAACATTTGGTTATCACGCGGCCATACTTCATCCTGCTCCCACCGATAAGCGAAATCATATTCAGTATTGGACGCCAGCGCAGATCTGTGAAGATATCGAAACATTTGAGACCTTCATGCGAGCCTGGTTGAATATCACAGAATTTCATGTGCGCCATTTGCGTACGCCCGGCGGTGGGGGCTTTGGGTATGATGCGCAGTTTGATAACCGGTGGTATACCGGAACCGGAAATGCGCGAAAATTGGTTGATACGGTTACGGCTTTTCGCCCCGGCGCCACGTGGGATATGTGGACCGTGAACAGTTTCGACGCAAATAAAAATAAAGAGTTCGATACTCCTGGTGTGGCTCATGCAGCGATTGCGAGTATCGAGCACCCGGAGCAAAAATCCTATGCCCCGCAGCAAAATCTTCTTCTGCTTCATTCAAATCATTACGACCGAGCCCGTCTCAGGAATTTGGATCGTTTAACGAATGAACTTGATCGTGCCTATTACAAAAAATACGCGCGTGCCCCCGAACGTCCTCACAGCGTGCCAGCTTTTGAAACGATTCACGCAGCGATGGAATCAGTTCCTTCTGCCGATCGGTATGTTCTCACGGCCGAAGACCGCCGTCACATCGATGCGAGCTTCGGAGCTTTTGCCGCGCATCTTACATGGCAGCAGGATCAGTATTTTACCGTGGTTGATCAGGGAAGTCAGTTTGCCTGCCTGTATTATTACAGTTCACAGACCCAGCAGTATTATCTCGTTGGTGATTTTGGGGTGAAGTTGGGGAGCCGTGCTATGGGTTTTAGTCGAAGTTCGCCGGCAGTTTTAAGCCGAACCCATGCCGGTGGTGGAGTTCAAATGAATTCGGCATTGATGGATATCATTGAACGCAATGCCCTCCTTGACGGGAAGAGTGGCCGCTATGTTTTTGTTCAGAACTCACGCGAGGCGTTTGAAGGGTGGGGAAAGATATCCGGCAATGGAAAACTGTGGTCCGCGGGCGGCGCAGCCGTGGCAGTGCTCGGGAGCGGACAGGATGTTTATGTTTTGGGTCAGCGGGGTGATGGATATCTCGTGCGTCTCCGGGACGGCACCGAAGGATTTGTTTCAAGACAAATGGTGCAGATCAACAAGCCTCCCCCGACGGAAATTTTGAAGGGGCCCGTCGATGTACCGAGAACCATTCAAGGAAAAGAAGTGGTGTATGAATTGGGCAATTGGCCTCCTGCGCGTCTTGCCTCCCTCATCAACCAACTCAAACAACTTCCTTCCCAAGAACAGCGCATGATGGCTATCTTCCAGGCATGGAAAGAGATTCCGTACAAAAAACGTTTAGCGGCCGGGCTTCGACACGGGTATGAAAACTACACGGCTGAGGAAGAGGGGCGCTACAGAAACAAAGTGGTGGTGCGGCTCGACAAAATGGACTGCACGGAATTTCCCATTTATGCGCTCGCGCTCATGGGGGCCAACGACGTAAACGGTTTCATTCAGCGGCTTGTCGAGTTGAAATATCGCGATGGAGTTGTGGGTGATGAAAACAAAATGCATTACACGTATTTGCGTATGCTCAATTGGCAATCCCACGGGCTCGTTTCTGACATAGCGCCGACGCTCCCCCGTGATCTCACCGCTACCGAGGCGCGCATGTCGACAAGCATTTTGAACCGTCAAGAACGTTCGAAGCAGCCATACACCTACCTTCCTGAGAACAGAGTCGATCAGGCGGCTCCATATCTTCGCACCGGCGATGTGTTTGGCTTTGTGCTCTCAAATGCCAAAGTTGATTCGCTCGGTTCCACGTCCGATGGCACGAAGCGTGAGCAGATTATCGGCCACATGGGGTTCATATACATCGAGGGCGGCCGGGTATATTTCATGCACTCCAATGCATCGCGCTATGAAGATGGAACTCAAGCGGGAATTTCTATCGCAGAGAGATACAATTCAGCCGCAAAGCACCTCAAAAAAGGAACCAAGCGTCTGCTTTCGGCTTACTTAAATGAAAATTCGGACTGGAAGGGGATTGTCGTGATGCGTCCGCAGCTTCCCTATCAACCAACGTAATTATGGGTAATGAACAGCCACAAGAAGGGAAAGAAAAACATATTGATTGGAAATCATTGAGTGATTCCCTCCGTCGTTTTGTTGCGCTGGCGGGAAGTGATCTCTCCGCCACGCAAAGAGCTACTCTCCATTCCTTAAGTTTGATGGCAGAGGTGGACAAAGATCGCGGGAAGGCAGTTTCTTTTCTGCAAGAGCATCGCGACGAAATGCGAAGGGCGGTTTTTGCGCAAATTGAAAAAGGAAAGGTTCCTGACGAACTCGCGGCGCCATTGTTACGAGTGTTCGGAGAAAATAATATTACTTCCGAGTTGTACGCTCAGCTCGGCAAGCGATACCAGTTGAGTGCGGGCGGCCAGGAAACCACGGACTGCGTACGCATTTTGCGGCAGAGCCCGACTTTTCGCGGCATGGTGGATAAAAGTGAAACGACATTTTTTAGTGAGGGATCTGATCTCGTACTTTCTGATGTGGCATTAGGGAAGGTGGTCGCGGTAGTGAATGAAGAGGATTTTGCCGCGCTTAACCATTACAAACCCACCGAGGATAAAGTGTATATTTTCGGTCTCGTGAAGCCGCCGCTCTATGTCGGTGAAAAACCCAACATTACGCATCTCCAAATTCCCACCGATGTGCGTGGTGATCGAAGATTAGCGGTTATTAACGCTTCGTCTGACAAAGGCAAGGTCGTGATTGAGCCGGATATTCAGGAGTATCTCAAAAGAACTCCATTCGTGCGGGTCTATGTGATCGAGGTGGATTTAAAGGATCCGTATCCCAAAACAAGATTTGAGCGCGAGCCCTTTTTTGAAACACCCGGTTTCCACAGACCAATATATAAGCGTCCGCACCTTGATGCTATTCCATCTCTTGCCATGCGGAGTCTTGAACTCATTGAGCCCGAAGGCAATACGGCGCCCATCGACGAAGAGGAAGTAGAAACTCTTGAGCGGATGAGTGATGACCGGGTGCTCGAATACCTCACGATTTTAACGGGCATCCGTGAGGGGAAGATCGGACATACTCAGAATATCGAAGAGACACTGGCCTTTCGGACTGTGGTTGATCCGGATGAACACAGTTTGGGACTCCATCAAATAACGAAGGTGGTAACGCCGCTGTTTAACACCTGGATAGAAAACATTGATGAAAGAACGGCGAAAGCGATCGGGGATGAAGTGTATTTGCTCTGGCAAAAAAAACAGCAGGGGAAAAACGTGGAGTGGGCCGATCTCATTCCATATATCAACAGCTATGACATTACTGACGAAAAATATACCAATGTCAGAATCTCAACAATCTGCGCCTACCTCCTCATGGAACATCTCTATAGAGATCAGCTCCTCGGCGCCTACGCGGAGTACGGCGAAACATTCTATGGGCTGGAAGAGAATCCTGAAGCCATCATTGCCATTGCTTCTGCATATCGGAGCAGTATGGGGGTGCTTATCCGAGGAAGCCAGCAGTACCGGGTGGCGGAAATGGCTCACCATTTGGGAATTCTCAACGCCGATTTTTCCTTTACGCCGGCCGCTTCTGCCATGCCGGAGTTTCGGCAGTATCTTCGGGCGGTGCAGGAGAAAGTTGATTCAAAGCATCGGGCTGAGTATCACCAACGATTTCTGCCTGATGGATATCGCGGTGTTCAAACATCGTATCTCGCATATTTTTGCTATAAAAAACTGCATCCAGACGGGCAGCTTGCTGCTGCTGATTTTGTGAAAGTGTATGATACTTCACAGCGAGCGCTTCTTTCCCCCAGGAGCAAACCGGCAAAAACGATGAGAGAGGATTACGAGCGGATGTTTGGAGAGAAACCGAGTCTGTTGTTGACCGAAGATGAGCTTCGCGGCAGTTCGCGTACCGGCCTAAAAACTCGGTCGATTAAATTTGCCAATGAAGGACTTTGGGTGGCTGCCCATTTCCGAAAGCTCGCTGAAGAAAATTGGCAGCGGGTGAATGAATTTACCGCGCCGGATGGCGCATCAAACAATTTTGCGGAGGAGGAACTTGAGCAGCGTGCTTTGCGGAATAACGAAATTTCGAAAGTGGATTCGGAGCAGGGCAGGCGTTTTCGCAGCCTCATTGAAAATCTCCCGGACAATCCTTGGTATAAGCGTTACCCGGAATATCTCATGGCAGCCTGTTTTGTGCATGGTTTATTTTTAAAGGAAGGGAAGCATGAAAAAGACGGCCGGTGGATTATTGAAACTCAAGATTTCATTCGCGAAATGTTTACGGAAAATCTCCCGGCGATTGAGGGGCGGCTTCCTCCATCGATCGGCCTGACCGAAGAAAACCGCATGCAGCTTGCGGTGATGTCATCGGTGTTGAGTATTGATGAGATTGTTCATCGCCTCGTCGTCGAAAGGGTTGACCCGGATTTCATGATGAAAAGTTTGACGGACCGTTCCGGAATTCGTCTTCGGGATTATTCAAAAAGTTTTGATCTCCTCCGTCATCGTTTTGCTACCAAAGATCGAAGGGTGCTTGCGCGTAAGGAAAAGGTGAGCGAACGAGAGCGCCAAGAGAGGTTTGTGCTTCAAGTTTTTGATGTCGCACGAACGGAAACTTTGGCTCGGGGTTTGCCGCTCGATTTTGCCCTCGTGGCAACTTCTATGGCGTCCCTTGAGTGTGGATGGGGGCGCATAGAGAACGAGTGGAATGAGCCGACCCTTTACGCCGGCGCCAATAATATTTTTTCTATAAAATATGATAATGAACAGTACACCGAAACCGAGTATGATTTTCAGGATCCCCTCGCACCCTATTACGTTCATCACACCAAAGAGTATTTAGATCCGAGTGACCCTACACAATTTACCGAACATTTTGAAGCATTTCGAAAATACGATTCGATTGGAAGTTCGGTAAAAGACTTTTTCGACCTCGTTGAGCGAAACTACCCCCTCACGATGGATATAGTCCGAGATATTCCCGAAGTTGGCGAGCCAGACCCAGAAAACCAAGAAAGTATTCTTCAAACCCTCTACGCCGAAAAGTATGCAACGGATCCAGAGTATGCCGTAAAGGCCTTAACGGTGGGCAAAAGGGTCACCAAAATTTTGCGTCAGTACGCGCAGATTATTTGATGTATTTCACCCTTGATTTCAGATGAAAATTGAGATACAATGAAGTGTTAAAGCGATCCAAAGGCCTACAAAAATAAATACCCAAAAAATGAACGATTTTACAGAATCACTTATCAATGAGGCTGATCAGCTGAAACTGAAAGGCCGCCACGAGGACGCCATCAAGCTTTGCGAACGAATCCTCATGAGCGACCTTGAGTGTATTGAGGCTTATGAAGAGATCGGCGATAACTATCTTTCCCTCAAGGAGTTTGAAAAGGCCGAAAAGGCCCTCCAGAGGGCAGTGAAGTTGGATCCGAACTCCGCGAATGCGAATTATCTGCTCGGATTTACCTATTCGGCGCTCGGCAACTGGGAACATTCCATTGAATTTCTCGAAAGCGCGGACCAGATTCAAGCGAATCATCCGGAAATTCTCCGCTGTCTCGGTTGGTCATATTTTCATTATGGCCAAAAGAAAAAGGGGGTCATCGTTTTGGAGCGGGCGCTCAACTTAGCGTGGGATGATTGTTTGATTTTGTGCGATCTCGGGGTTTGCTATCTGAATGAGAAAAATTTCGAACGGGCGATTGCCTTATTCCAAAAAGTTCTGGCCCTTGAACCGGATAATGAAAAAGCCCGGGAGTGCCTGAAGGCGTGCAAGTTTTTCCAGAGGGAGTACGAGAAGATGAAGAAGAAGAGCTATTGAACCGGCGGAGAAGAGCGCCACCATCGATGTTCAACGACGTGCATGGTAAGGTCGGCGAGCGTTTTGAGTATGAAGAAGGTGGTGAGACCAAATGTAGTTCCAACGAAAGTGAAAAAATGCATAGGGATGATTCTGATGTATGGAAAAAACATGATGGAACCAATGTTTCGGCCAACCGCCTTTTCTTTCGGGGCATTTGATCGAAAAGAGAAAAAATGATTGACGAAGAAGAGAGTGACCGGGATCCAGATCTCAGAGAAGTTTACATGATATCTGGCGAGAACAATGAAATAGACGAAATGGAAGATATTATAATGTACAAGAAAAAAGAAGGCGGTATAGATTTTCACCCAGCGCGTTGGTTGTACGGGCCTATCGTTGAGGTAAAAGTTTTCCGTCGAGAATTTCTCGAGATTTAAGATTCGAAAGAAATTAAAGATACCGATGATGACGCTTTGAGACCAGTAAATCCATGCGATAGTAAAAAAATCCCACTTTTGAGAAAATGCAAAAACGATGGTTATAACATTGGCGATGAGAAGCGACCAGAACGACGGGTCTTCATAGAAAGGCAAAGCAGGTGCGTGTGATTGTTGCGAATTCATATTTGTACTATAATAGCATTTCCAGGTCTTTTACATTTGAGCGATCGCCTTATATATAAGTTCTTTCGCGAGGTTCATGGCCGCGAGGCCACGGGCCGAGCGCGAAGCGAGTGAGCAATCTGGCTCTGCCAGTTGCGAACGAAGCTGAGCTTATAAAATGAGGAGGAAAGTCCGAGCTGCAGGAAGCAGGAAAGTTGCTAACGGCAACCGTGTGCGCCGCAATGCGTGCATAGGGAAAGTGCCACAGAGACGATACTAGGGGTGCAAGTCCCGCAAAACGAGATGAGCATCTCCAAAGGTGAAAAGTCCCGCTCAGCGGGAGCAATCCATCGCGAGATGGAGTGGCCGGTAAACCCTTTCCGCAGCAAGGTAGGATTGGAAGATGTGGGATTTCCGCGCTTCACGGACCACAACTGCCTACCGCATGACGTGGTCAGCAATGACCATGCAAGAGAGATGATCGCCCCTTGAAAAAGGCACAGAACTCGGCTTATAGAGTGCGAGAGACCTGGATTTATAAGATTATTGAGCGGGAGCAGCAAGTGTGGCGAGTGCTTCGGAGACTGATTTTTTTCCATTGAGGCGCCCGTCGTTTGCGGCCTTTTCGACTTCTTGCATTGGGTGGACTTTTGCAAAATTGATTATTGCCGGAAGATCACCGATTCGCACGGGAATTGCTGCCCACTGCATGACGTAGCAAAAATATTGAATACCATCATTCGGCGCTTCGTTAAGGAGAGCCTTTTTATTTGTTTCATCTCCCATGAGTCCATCTAAGATGTTTACGTCATCTTCCGTCACGGTGTCTGTGATATGCAATCGTTGTAAGAGTCTCTGGATGGCGTCGCGCAACTCAGGATTGTCGGCGATTTCAAACCCGCCGCCGTCATTTTCTCCCCACCATAAGTTTCCATACTTGAGATTCTTATAGGCCTTCGTGAGAGGTTTTCCGTCGAGGAGCGCGAGGGCTTGTCTCTTGCCGTCGGGATGTTTGACTAAGATGCATGGCGTATCATGAAACATTGCAAAGTCCACCTCCGGTTTTGGTTGTATAGGGCGCTTTCCGTCTGGGGTGACCACGGTTTGAAGTCCATTGGGGAGAGTTAAAACAAACACATGCTCTGTGCCGACCGTAAGACCATTAAGCTCTGTGAATTCACCCGTCATCGGTGTTTCATCGCTTCGTAAAAGTTGGAGCTTTCCATTTTCAAGCGTCACACACAAGAGATCATTCTCGAATGGCATCGGCTTTATTTTTTTGTACTTCCTCGTCAGGGGCTGACCTGCATCATCCAGTAACTGGTCGTAGCCATCCTTTGAGGTAATGAGAAGAACATCTCGTCCGCGAAATTTCACTACTTCAATTTCATTGCATTCCTCAGTAACCGGTTGTTGCGCTGGAAAACGCTGAAGTTGCCAGATGCACCCTTCCTTTTGTACTAGGATAAAATCGTTATTTCCATTGATGGTTTTTTGGTCAATGGATTGGTACCACGGAGTTATTTGCTTTCCGTGCTCATCGCAGATGGCATATCCCCCTTCATTGGTGGTGTACAAATAATCTTTACTACCAAAAGTCGTTTTGCTTATAGATTTGCCTTTCAATAATTGATTTCCTTGATTATCGATTACATATTGGGAACCCGTTCGTTCTATAGTTGCGCTTCCGCTTTTATTGGCTGCGCAATCTTTGAGAATCATCTCCGCAACCGCTGTTCCTTCTGCAATTTTTTTCTTCGAATATCTTCCCATGACTCTTCCGTCATCAGTCCGTATTTCCCATTCATTATCATCGACATGTAAGAACTCTTTTCCATTAAGGGATATGATAGTTACCTCGGCGCCCCGCGCAAGTAATTTTTTGTCCAAGTCGAATACTTCCCAGCGTTCATTGGGGCGCAAAGCGACTACCACTGTTTTTCCATTGATAATTTTGGTATCAACGCGTGTGAATTTTCCCTCTATTCCTGTCAGTGCGAATTTTCCTTTGGCATCACGGTAAATGGAAACTTCGCCTCCTTCGCCTTTCACAACCTGGATGAGTTCTTCTTTATCTCGATTGCGCGATGAACAGGCTTGGAGAGGTGCAAGGAGTGCTCCGGCGCATGCGAGTGCTAAAAGATGGTGATGTCTTGCCCGGAAGGCAGTAGGAACTTCTGCGACAGGATCTCCTGCTTCTTGGGATTCTCCAGACTCTCTTGAGGTAGCGAGAAAAGCGGCTGTAAAAATACGGGTGTCGAGCGGAGTTCCTTGGGGAAATAATCTTTCTTGGCTTTGCATTGAGGTGATTAAGGTAATGTAACGTAACAACTTATTTCCAATATAGCAAGCTTTTTTCTTCCTTCTTCTCGAAGCGTGGTATCTTATTCCTCGTGAAGCGTTCCGAAATCTTCTTTGGTTTGCTCCGTATTCCCGTAGATTTTTTGGCCGCACTTGGGGCGCTCCTTGCCGCCTACTATCTCCGGGCGCAGGAAAACGTGCTCCCGGATTTTTTCAAGCGGCCTGACCTTGGGTCATTTCCTACTTTTGATGTGTATCTCCAACTGGCCGTCGTGGGAAGCATTGCGTTTGTCGTCTTACTGAGTCTGTTTCGACTCTACAGCCTCAAGGTCACGGATTCGCTCTTGGCAGAGGTCCGGAAGATTTTCAGTGCGAGTTTAATTTGGCTCATGGCCTCTATTACCTATTACTTCGTTCTGCGGCAATTTCCTTTTTCTCGGCTTGTGCTGTTCTATGCGTTTGCTTTTCTTTTTCTCTTTGCGAGTATCGGCCGGATCACCGTTAAAAATATTCAGCGATACCTTTTGCGCAAGGGTGTGGGAAAACGTCGCATTCTGTTTGTTGGAGAAAATGCCATGACGCAGGAGTTGAGCGATATTTTGGTTCGGAGCGGAAGTGCGCAAATACTTGGTCGGGCGAAGAATTTTTTGGATTTGGTGGCGATGATTGGCGAACAGAAAGGCGCGGAAGAAATTATCCAAACGCAGGACGACCACGAGCAGGCCGAGCACATCATCGATTTTTGCCGCGAGCATCATCTTCAGTATCATTTTGTGCCGGATTTGTTGGAAGTGCATCGGAGCAACATTGAGATCTCTGCGATTGGCGGCATCCCGCTCATTTCGCTGCGTCCTACGCCGCTTGATGGATGGGGGAGGGTGCTGAAGAGGTCCGTTGATATTATGGCTTCGGGGCTCGGGCTCGTCATTCTTTCGCCGGTTTTTTTCCTCATCGCACTGGCCATTAAACTCAGCTCGCCCGGTACAATATTTTTCCGTTTTTTGGATGATGGGGAAAAAGTCAGCCGCATCGGCGAACGGGGGCAGCCGTTTCACTGTCTAAAATTTCGGACCATGGTCATGGGGACGCATCAGTTGCGTTACACTCAGTTGGCGGATCGGAATCTGCGGAAGGGTTCGCCGATGGTAAAGATTAAGGATGATCCGCGCGTGACGGGTGTGGGAAAGTTTTTGCGCCGTCTCTCGCTCGATGAACTGCCGCAGCTCTGGAACGTGCTCAAAGGCGAGATGAGCTTGGTGGGGCCGCGGCCGCATTTGCCGGAAGAAGTGGAGCAGTACGATCGCCACCATAAATTTCTCCTCACCATAAAGCCCGGCATCACAGGCCTCGCGCAAATTTCCGGCCGGAGTGATCTTCCGTTTGAAGAAGAAGTCCGCCTCGATACCTATTACATTGAGAACTGGTCGCTCATGCTCGACGTGAAGATTTTGCTGAAAACGGTGCTCGTGGTCCTCAGGTCATACCGAGAATAAATATGATAGAATAGAGGGGACCATTTTTTATGCTGACCAAAATTCTCAACAAAATTTTCGGTGATCCGAATGAAAAAGAATTGAAGCGTTTCTGGCCGATCGTAGCGAAAATAAACGAGATCGAAAAAAAGTACCAAGAGACCTTGAAAGATGAATACGTTCCAGCGAAGACCGAAGAGTTTAAGAAAAGGCTGGCTGAGGGTGAAACGCTCGACGATATCCTTCCGGAAGCTTTTGCGCTCGTGAAAAACGCGTGCCGACGGCTCATCGGCAAAAAATGGCTCGTTCGCAATCGCGAAATCACGTGGGACATGATTCCGTATGACGTGCAGCTTTTGGGTGGCATGGTGCTCCATCAAGGAAAGATTGCCGAAATGAAAACGGGTGAAGGAAAAACGCTTGTATGTACGCTTCCAATTTATTTGAACGCCCTCGCTGGGAAGGGTGTTTTTCTCGTCACGGTGAACGACTATTTGGCTCAGCGCGACGCCGAATGGATGGGCGGACTCTATAAATTTTTGGGCTTAACGGTAGGCATGATTCTCCATGGTCAATCACAGGAACAAAAGAAGGAGGCCTATAACTCCGACATTACTTATGGAACGAATAACGAATTTGGTTTTGATTATCTGCGCGACAACATGTCCACCGATGCGAGCCAGATGGTGCAGCGCGAACTTTCGTATGCCATTGTTGATGAAGTTGATTCGATTTTGATTGATGAAGCGAGAACGCCGCTCATTATTTCTGCGCCCGCCGAGGAATCCACCGAAAAATACGCGAAATACGCTCGCCTCATTCCCCAGCTCGCCGAGAAAGATGATTATGTGATCGATGAAAAAGTCCGCACGGCCACACTCACCGAGGCTGGTATTGCGAAGATGGAAAAATGGCTTGGGATGGAAAATGTGTATGCCGAGGGAGGATTTCAGGAGGTGCACCACATTGAGCAGGCGTTGAAGGCACAGGCGATTTTCAAAAACGATATCGATTATGTGGTAAAGGACGGGGAGGTCATTATTGTGGATGAATTTACGGGGCGTCTCATGCCGGGACGCCGTTATTCCGATGGGCTCCATCAAGCCATTGAGGCGAAGGAGGGGGTTGAGGTGCAGCGCGAAAGCCGAACACTTGCCACGGTTTCATTCCAAAACTATTTCCGCCTTTTTAAAAAGCTCGGAGGCATGACGGGAACGGCGCTCACGGAAGCCGAGGAGTTTTCAAAAATTTATAAACTCGACACGATGGTCATTCCGACGAATCAAACCATGATTCGCAAAGATCATCCCGATGCCGTGTATAAAAATCAGCGTGGGAAGTTCATGGCTACGGTAAAACGCGTAAAAGAACTCCATGACAAAGGCCAGCCTGTTTTGATCGGCACGATTTCAATTGAGAAATCGGAAATGCTTTCCAAATTGCTCGGTGCGAGCGGGGTTCCGCACACGGTGTTGAATGCGAAATTCCACGAAAAAGAAGCCGAAATTGTAGCGAAGGCAGGCCAAAAGGGCGCGGTGACGATTGCTACGAATATGGCGGGCCGCGGCACGGATATTAAACTTGGGGCTGGGGTTACGGAGGTCGGAGGGTTGTATATTTTGGGTACAGAGCGGCACGAGAGCAGGCGTATCGACAACCAGTTGCGTGGTCGAAGCGGCCGTCAGGGTGATCCCGGAGAGAGCCAGTTTTTTGTGTCGATGGACGATGAACTCATGCGGCTGTTTGGTGCCGAGCGCGTGCAGAAAATGATGGAGTTTCTGAAAGTTCCGGATGATATGCCTATTGAGAACCGCATGATCAGCAATTCCATTGAAGGCGCGCAGAAGAAGGTTGAGGCGCGAAACTTTGAGATTCGAAAACACCTCGTGGAGTATGACGATGTCATGAACAAACAGCGTGAAATTATTTACGCCCGGCGCCGCAAGATGCTTTTTTCAAAGAATATGAAAAATGACATTTTGCTTTTGATCGAAAAGCAAGCGGAGGCCTTTGTATTGAACCACACGGGCCAGCGGAGCCGAGAAGAGTGGGATTTTACAAAAATCTACGAAATGATAGAAGCTCTTCATAAAGACCAAAAAACACCGTTTGATCTGAAAAAGTTGGAGAAATGCAATGGGCCGGAGGAAATGATTGATTCTGTGAAGCACTATTTGTGGAACGAGTATAACGAGCGTGAGAAAATGCTCCCGGACCACGAGGAGGAACAAGGGTCCGAGATGCTCCGTCAGTTTGAGCGAGCGGTCTATTTGCGCACGCTTGATAATCTCTGGATGGAACATATCGATAACATGTCGCATCTTCGTGAGGGCGTTTCTTTGCGCGGGTATGGCCAGAAGGATCCCCTCATCGAATACAAGCAGGAGGGTTTTCAGATGTTTTCAGAACTCCTTGCCACCATTCGTTCAGGCACGGTAAATACCTTGTTTAAAATTGAATTTCGGCAACAGGCGCCGGCTCCTTTGGTTCAAAGGAGGCCAACCCGAATGATGACGAACGAAGAACAGATTGAAAAGGTGTTGGGTGGCGAGCGGAATTTGCAGGAAGAATTAAGCGGAAATCCAGTGGTGGTGAGAACTGGCGGCGAGCATCAGGCCGCTGGTTCTGGAGCGCCACAAGTTGGGCGCAACGATCTGTGTCCCTGTGGTTCAAAAAAGAAATACAAGAAGTGTCACGGGAAGTAGCTAACCGTAGCACTTTCTCCCGCGGGATGCAGGTCGCTGATGTGGTAGATGGCGTTGCGCCCTTCGTGAATAACGCTAATTTTCCCTTCTTCTTTCATCGCGATGAGCAGGCGTCCCAGTGTCGCGTTTATTTTTGTGGAAAGACGAAGTTCATTATTGAGAGGATCATCCGCCGAGATGGTCGAGGTGACGAAATTCCCTTCAGCGTCAACGATATCATATCGGTTTCGATGGAGATCGAAGGTGTGTCCAAACTGATGGGGAGACCTTCCTTCTGCGGCCCATGGGTTGCTTTGTACTAAAGCATTTTGAAAAACGGCACTGCGCGAGAGGCCTCGTATAATGGGTCGTACCCAAAGAGAATCAGGAAATCCTGCCGTACGCAGGTCTGTATTGAGTCGTTCGGTAATTTCTCGTATGACTTGTTCGGTATGTTCAAGACAGTAGGCGTATCGTTCATCATTGTCGGTTCTTTTATTATCGATCATTCCGACCCCGATAAGGCGGCAGTAGGGGGTTATTTCCGGAACTTTTTTCATGCGTGGCGCGGCCGCAATGTCTCGTGCCCTTGAGAAGAGAGCGAGGTTATGTCGGTAAGCAACGCGTAACCCAACCTCAAGGGGATCTTTGAGCACACCAATCTCTTCCTGGGTTTGATCAGTCACCGGCAACGAGCCCATGGCCAGCAAGAGGGAGCGTATAGAGCGTTGCTGCTCGGTTTCTTCTACTGCTATTGGCGCTGGAAGAGGTTCTTCAAGTTCAACCGCGGTTTGAGCAATGAGCCCTTCGCGGCCATCTTCGAGCTTCGCAAGATATCCATCTCCTTTCTGCCCGATAATTTGCACTTTTTGGCCACTGCGAAGATTTTTCAACTTCACTCCACCCGTGGACCAGAGTTTTGCATTCGCAATCGTGATCTTTCCATTTATGGCGCCGTTCCACCGAACTTCTCGGGTCAAATCTTCACGGGCTCGCGTCATGTCGTCGAAGAGGGCCTCCCGGGGAGGATTGGCAGGCTGACGATCTTTGTCATGTTCAAAATCACCTCCATGTTGAGTCATTGTATTTTTGTTTATGGTATCAGTTTATTTTAGCATTTTTGGGCTTATCTATCAATGCCGAGGCGCGAAGCCCCGAGGCAACTTCTTCGGCAAATCTGAAATGGTGGAGGTGATGGGAGTCGAACCCACGACCTCGGCAATGCGAATGCCGCGCTCTAGCCAACTGAGCTACACCCCCATGAATTATTCGATGATACAGGCGAAAGAAAAGTTCGCCGGCGCGCCGCGACCCATATATTTTGGAATGCGGAAAGTGAGAGGAATCGTTTTTGGATTCTGGAGCGCATCGAGAATTTTTTCTTCCGTATCTTGTGATATCGATGCCGTGCTCGAAATTTTTCCATCTTTGAGTACTCCGAGTCCAAAACCTAGATTATTTTCAGGGCCTATATTGACGGTGTTGCCGGATTCGACCATCTTCCAAAAATATTCGTAGAAACGCGCCCCTGGACCTTCAATGGCCGGTTCCTGCGCCACAAAATAGACAAGTTCGTGAGTCTCGCCCCACACTTCTTCTTTTCGTTTTTTGACGGTTCCGGCGAGCGTGGCTTCGCCAAATCCTTCCCCGTTCACGACTTGAAATGGTTCGGAGATGAGTGTGGCATTTTCAGGAAAATCGAGACAGGACTCGGGAAGATTCACAGCCAGTGTTGGGCTCGTTGTGCCGGAGGAAGCCGGTGGTGGCGCCGATGGCGGTGGAGGAACTTGATTTGAGGAGGCACAACCTGCGAGGAGAAGGCCAGCGATAAAAATGGTGAAAACCAATGTTTTCATAAACCCTTATAATTTTTGGTGGAGCTGGCGGGAATCGAACCCGCATTCCATCCATGCCATGGATGTGTGATAGCCATTATACTACAGCCCCAAATCCATTGAGTATAATTTTTGGAATCGTTTCCAACTCTAGCTGCCTGTCGGCTCCTGCGCAAGAGATAACGCAAACCCCCTTATAATTTTTTTGAAGGGTTGGTTTGCCTTTTGTCCGTGGATCAAAAGCGGTCGTATAGAAATTTTTAAAAGGGATATGAGTAATGCCAGACCAATATCGTTTTAATTCCGTTAGATTTTGGTCTGCCCGGTAAATAATTTGGCATTTCATTATCTTCGGAAGAATACCGAAGCAATGTTTTAGGAGTTTGAGGTAAAGTTGGACAACGGAAGGATCGGAATTTCCAAGACGCAGTCCTCGATGAGCCTTTCGTTTAGACCCTTCTCCCAAATATAACATCGCTAAAAGCATTTTTGCAGTATCTTTATCGTTCACTTTTTTGCTGAGATGGTAGTTTTTTGCATAAATATCCTTCAGGATTGTTTCTTGTTTTGCTTTATTTGCAAGCCACGCCATCTTCTGTGCTCTGCTCAAATTAAGATATTTGAGGTTTTGTATTTTTTTGTTGTACCATTGAGGGAGTGCTATATTTTTACACCAGTAAGACAGGGTGCTTTTTGGTATTTTTTTGCCCAAAATCGTTTGTATCTCCGTATATGTTTTTCCTTTCCCGTGGAGTTTCTGAGCCTTGCTTTTAAGATTGGCGAAATCACGCACAATCGTACTTGTACTCCTAATCTCTATTATGTGCAACTATACATCAATTATCACCCAATATTCATCCAGTTTTGATTTCGCCGGAACGCCTTTTTCTGAAAAGAATTTGAGCCAATCCTGCGCCGCGTAATCTTTTATGAGGGGGCCGCACATGGTCGTGTAATACAGGATATTTGGCGTAAACGCGCCGCCAGTGACTTCAGTAATAAGCTCGCGATCGAGCGCCATTTTTTCCGGATACCGGTAACTGAAATCCATGAGTTTTGGTATGAGGTGCTTGAGCGAGGCAAAACGAAAGCAGCCCACGATTGCATTCTCGCTTTTATCAAAAGAAAATCCCATAGTCCGACAATCGTGATTTCGAAAGGGGTAAACGGTGCAGGCGCCGGCAGGATTTTCTGGGTCGAGCGCGGGACAGTCGGATTCTATCGCGTGGAGAAATTTTGCAAATTCACTGTGGGTTTTGAGGGCCGTCATTTTATCAACACCGCGTTTTTCAAATTGCAAAGGATTGCCGGCGAGGATTTTTTTTTGAATTTTTTCTGCCGCGCGAAGACGCTCGCGTCTGACTGCTCTGTCCATTTTTTTCAATCCCTCGCTTATATAAAATGCTTCCGTGAATGACACCGGGAAGAGCTGCTTACAGCAATCAAAGCATTTATTTTTGCACGGAATTTCCGCTGCGTGCGAATACACCTCGGCCGTCTTTGTATCGAGGTCTGACATGAGCGCTCCGTAGCGATCGAGAATCGATTGCTTCACCCTTTCAGCATAACATAGAACTTCAAATACTTGCCTTCGGGAAAGTGCACGTTGAAGGGGTGATCGATCGGTTGGTGTCGAATTTCGAGCGTTTTTAAGGTGCACCCGCTGCGCGAAGCTGCCATGGCGAGTGTCTTCTGAAACATTTCATCCGTCACATGGGCGGAGCAAGAGCTGGAAACCAAGATGCCGCCTTTCGGAAGCAGTCCCAGTGCTTTTTCGTTAATAAAGAGGTATCCGCTGAGGCCTTTCTTCAGGCTCTTTTGATTTTTTACAAACGCCGGCGGATCTAAAATAATAACATCGAATTTTTCATTTTTTTGGGCACTTTCCGAGAGAACTTCAAAAACATCTTTATCGATAAATCGGTGCGATGTTAGAGGAATTTTATTGAGTTCAAAATTTCGTTTGGCTGTTTCGAGCGCTTCTCCAGACACGTCGACGTTCACGGTTTCTTTGGCGCCTGCGAGCGCGGCATACACCGAAAATCCCGCCGTGTAGCAAAAACAATTTAAAACTCGCACTCCGCGCACATATTTTTGGAGCGCTTTTCGGTTCTCGCGTTGATCGAGGAACAGTCCCGTTTTTTGTCCGGCCTGAACATTAACGAGTAAGGGAATGCCATGTTCAAGAATTTGAATCTCCCCATTCAGTTTTTCTCCAGAGAGATGTCCGACTGGCATATCTTTCAATCCCTCCAGGAGGCGTACGCCAATGTCGCTCCGTTCAAAAATAGTTTTTGGATGAAACACGAGTTTCATTGCTGCGAGAACTTCTTTTCGGAGCATCTCCATGCCGAGTGTATGAATTTGGATGACCAACACGTGATCGTATTGATCGATGATGAGGCCGGGTAGGCCGTCGCTCTCGCCAAAAACAAGGCGGAACGCATTGGTTTGTTTCATGTCGATGAAACGTTCTCGGATTTTTTTGAGTTCTTGAAATCGTTTTTCAAAAAATGCCGCGTTTATTTCTTCTTCAGAGTTGCGTGTGAGAATGCGAACCGCAATTTGGGAGTTGCCGTTGTAATATCCGCGCGCAAAAAACTTTTTTCCGTCACTGCCCCAAACATCCACCAATTCGCCGTTTTGTATCTTCCCAGGAGCTTGAAGGGCCTGTGAAAAAATCCATGGATGCATGTGTCCGAGGATGTGTTCTTTGCCAGGACGAAGGAGGATTTTGGGATATGCCACGAACTCCACTCTATCCCACTTCAATCTCTTGCGGCAAATTTTCTGCTGCGGTTTCCTCGCTAATCAGGCCTTGTTCGAGCATCGTCCCGATACCCCGCCGCATCGTCTGCATGCCTTCCGCCACGCCCGTTTCCAGTGCCGAAGGAATCTGGAAGGTTTTATTTCTTCGGATCATGTTCGCAATGGCGTTGTTGTTAAACAAGATTTCAAAAGCTCCCACGCGGCCTTTTCCGTCCCGGCGCGGGAGGAGATTCTGCCACATGATGCATCGGAGACTTTCCGAAAACTGCACGCGAATTTGATTCTGTTGGTCCGATGGAAATGCGTCAATAACGCGATCCACTGCCTTTGCAGCTCCGCTCGTATGAACCGTGGCAAAGACGAGATGACCCGTTTCCGCAGCGGTAATCGCGAGCGCCATGGTTTCCAAGTCCCGCATTTCACCGATGAGCAAAACATCCGGATCCTCGCGGAGACTCGCACGCAAGGCTTTGGCAAAAGTCGAAGTATGGCGGCCCACCTCGCGCTGGTCGATAATAGACAGTTTATTTTCGTGGACGAACTCAATGGGATCCTCGATGGTAATGATGTGTTGTTTTTTCGTCGTGTTGATTTCATGAATCATGGATGACAGTGTGGTTGTCTTCCCCGAACCCGTTGGCCCCGTGATCAGCACGATGCCATTGGGAAAGTTGGGAACTTTTTTGAGTTGCTGCGGTAAGCCCAGTTCATCCATGGTTTTGACCGTCGTGGGAATAAGGCGAAATATGGCGGCTGGACCAAGGCGCTGCATAAAAGCATTCACACGGAACCGCGCCACCGCTGGAATTTCGAGGGCGTAATCGATATCCCACTGTTCGGAAAATATTTTCCGCTGGGCCTCCGACATAGTCTCAAAAATATAATCCTGAGCCATGTCTTTTGTGAGAACCGGGTGTTCGGTTACGGCAACAAGTTCACCGTGAATGCGCATCACGGGTTTGGTGCCGGTTGTAATATAGACATCCGAGGCTTTATATTCGACTGCTGTCCTGAAGAGTTTGTCTAATTTCATCCGTTCATTCTACCACAAAAGCCCCCTCCTGTTAATCTGGTGGCTCTTGACTAAATCTAGATAAATATTATATAATATCTCAATAAAACAAATATTATTTATTTAACACAAAAACATATGCAAAGAGGAAAAATTTTTGCCTTTGTAGGCATGGCCGTGATCGGCGGGCTGGTTTATTTCGGTGTTCAGTCTCGCACTTTTGCGCAGACTGGAGCAGCGGCTCCCCAGGCACACACATCTTGTTTGCCGGATAAAAGCGCAGGCAGCAATGGATATACGGAAAGTTATGTAAATCCGAACAACTGTCACTCGAAACAGGTTTTTTTCTACTCTGGCCCGTATTATCTAAATTATGATAACCAGCGGGTTAGTTGCCCGGCTGGTGCAACTATGTATTACCATACCGCACACTACCCAATGAGTCCTTCTCTTAACGGTAGATACGATGGCGCGGCCGGCGGTGGCCCTCATTACTACTGCGTAGACGCTTCGGGAAATCAAGTTGAAGCGGTTTTAGCTGATGTGACTCCTCCCGTTATTAGTGCCGTAACCGTTTCGGCTATTACGCAGACTGGTGCAACCATTACATGGACGACGGATGAGCCTTCGAATTCCCAGGTTGGGTATGGCGTGAGTCCGAGTTATGTCATGACTGTTTGGACACCTACACCGGCTGATCCTGCAATGGTTACAAGTCACAGCGTGAATGTGGCTGGTCTGACAGCAGGCACAACCTATAACTATAACGCGATATCAAAAGATGCAGCCGGGAATACGACATATTCCCAAAGTACCTTTACAACTGCATCGGCGACAACCTATTCCTTCAACTGGACGCTTCAAACCCCTGCGGGATCGGTAGAAACAACTGCCGCCAACAAATCTTCAACCATTCTAAAGCTCCAAAATACCGGTAATACGGACAACGTGTATGCCGTAAGTTGTTCCCCAGCCACTGGAACATTTACGACCCCAGAGGCTTTCACGGGGAGCACCTTGATTGCTTCGAGTTCAGAGAAGCTCTTTACCTATAGTATAAGCGTGGGGAGCATGAGCCCCGGGACGTTGACCGTAACGTGTACCGCGAATCGTTCCGACGCGGCGGCAGCAGATGCAAAAACGGCAACCGATACCGTGACGCTTATTGCGCCGGTCGTGGGTACAACTACTACCACGACTCCGCCCACGACTCCTCCAACTTCACCAACAAGTTGTGCAAATGGAGCAAAGTGCGCGGCAGGTTCCTGGTGTCAAAACGGATCAAGATGTTTTTACCCTGATAGTCAGATTTCGTGTACGGAATGGACGTCGTCAACTCCGGGAACTCCCATGAATCCGGTTACATGTCCGGCCGGAACCTCGCTTTGCGATCCGAGCGATGCAAATTGCGTGGCGCCTGGGCAAACCGTGCCTTACACTTCCAGTAAATGGTGTACGCAATCTCAGAAATATTACTCATCGGACGGGACAAATATGACGTGCGTGAATTGGAATCAAACTCCGCCCGCCGGATATTCCGTATGTCTTCCGGGTGACACAACCTGTATCGCGGAAAATAGCTATGGGTCATCGAGTGGGAGCTGTTATGGCAGTATGATGAAGTGTTATCAAAAGACACCAGATACCGAGCCAAAGAATGATGTGTATTGCGCAAAAATGAACACATCAGCAACCACGTCGGTTCCAGCCGATTCTGTTTCTTGTCCATCGGGATATTCTTTTTGTTCACCCACCGACTCCAACTGCAGACAGAAAGGGGATAGTTGGACAGATGCGAACACCTCCTATAGCTGCATGAATTCTCAGAAGTGTACGAGTCCCACCGGCGGAGGTTCGTGCGTCGGCTGGAGCGAATCATGTCCTGCAGGGTCAAAGTATTGCAGTTCCACCGACACCTATTGTGTTGAGCCCGCTGAGTATAAAACCATCACTACGACTGGCGGATCCATGTCGAGTTATTGGTGCGGCGGCACGGGAGGAGGAATGGTTTTCTATTCCTCTACGCAGGCGTATTGCGAAAAGAAAGCGGCAACATCAACTCCAATGTCGATGATGTGGACTGCAGAAGAAATAAAAGCGATACTCGTAAAACTTGGTGCGAGCTGGGGGCTGTGTTCACCCGGGAATACACGCTGTATTGAGCCCGGAAAGAGTGGTTCTTCGGACGGCTGGTGTGCTTGGATGCCGCCGAACAGTACCGGCAGTGCATGGTCATCGCCTCTTCCCGGTTCAACGAGAACGTGTCCATCTCTTGACGGTGCTGTTGTAACGCCACCGCCAACTCCGCCAACTCCGCCAACCCCACCTCCTCCTCCGGAGAAAAATTGGGTGAAGCATAATTGGACGTTTACCGACGGTACGGATGGATCTTTCATTTTGAACCGGACCGATCGGGATTATTTGAACTTCATTGCTTCGGTGGATGCCCAGTGTGCAAAGATTTCAAAGAATAAGTTTACTTGGAAATCCGAAGCCGGAGATGATAGTCCAAGTAACTGGAAGAATTTTGGGATTCCGGATTGTTCGGGAACGGGCATACCCCCACCACCAGTGCCGCCAGTGCCGTGGCCAGAACCGCGCGAATGTAAACCGGATGAAATTCCAAATCCAAACAACATGTGTACGTGGCCAGGCTATCGGTGGGTTTACGCCGATAAGCAGTTTGAGAAATGTTCACGGTTTACCGACCCTCGTATTTACAGTGCCGCAGGAGCGAATACCTCGGCAACTTCAACTTCTGGAGTTGCTCCAGTGCGGGCCGGCACGAGTTGCCAGTCGATGAATTATGAACTCGAGGTCGGATGGAGAACGAAGAGATATCTCGTTCGTCCGCCGGAAAAATTCGGGGATTGGTACATGCCGCCATGGGACGCCAGCTTCGATCGTCTCCAGTACAATCCAAAGAGCGATCAGCTTGAGGCATGTTCGGCAAAAGAAGTGCCTTCTATGTACAGTCCGATGCCGGTGGATAAGTGGACAGGTCCATGTCAACCGGTACCGCCCGAAGATAAAGAGTGGATGCTCGAAATGTACCGTTCGCAATACAAGATGTTCCTCCTCTATAGCGATCGATGGAGAAACCCTGGACCAGAACCCTTCCCAGAACCCATTCCGGTTCCATTACCGGAACCGACGCAATGCCGACCGTATCTGAATGGCGTGCGGCAGGGGCTTACCGGCGACAAACAGTTCTGGAAAGACGTAAATAGAAAACTCGCCGACGTGAGCTCAACATATGGCGACAGCGCAAAAGTCAGTGATTTGTTAGCAAAAGCCAAGGCGCTCATTGTCACGATCGATAGGGCCGCAAAGCGAGGAAGCTGTTCCAAAGAAAGCCTCGAGCAAATCCAAACAGATTTAGAAACGCTCCATACCGATATCTTCTCTGAGTTGAGTGGATATCTCACGGACATGGAGGAGCTTGGGGATTTGGCTCAGTGTCGCAATCGAGTAGAAGGTCTAGCGAAAGAGGTAAATCAAATGATGGTTGATGCGGATGATGATGAAACGCAGGCAGCCATAAAAGATATTGCTGCTCTCATTGAAGAGAAGATTCAAGGATTTGATGAGGCCGGAGATGAATTAGGATTTGATGCCGCTTTCGGATGCGAAAGCTTTGTGGATGAAATCGATTCCCAATTAGCTTCCTTCCGAATCAAATTGAATAGAGATACTCACCGCGTGAGCCAAGAGGTGCTGGAAAAACTTGGATTGAAGGTTGAGACTCTCACGAATGATCTCGCTGACAAATCAAAGAAAATGGATGAGCTTATTGTACAAGTAGCCGAATTGCAAAAGCAGGTAGAAACATTTTCCAAAGTCGCCAGTGAAGTTTCTGATAAACTCGTCGTGAGTTATAAGGCTTTGGCCGATATGGGGGATAAATTCAAAGAAGATCGGCAGCAAATTCTCGCCGAAAAAGATAAACTGACCTCGCTTGTGGAAGAGGCGCTAGGGGTCATGCATGATACCTCTTGCGTGAGGACTGCTGAGCGCGATCGGATGGCACGGGAACTGGGTGATGTAGCGACCATTAACTGGGTGCCTGGTCGTGGCGAGCAACTTGAAAAACGTTTGCAACTTATCATCAGTTCCTGCCGTGCAAAGGATTTCAGCCGAGAGGATATGGCATCATTCTTTGCCAGCTTGAGCGAGGCTCAGCGTGCTAACTTGGCAGAATCTCATCGTCTTGGATTTACACCGTTTGCTGATGTTCCAACGCATGAGTGGTACTACGGCGGCATGGTGAATGCCTATGAGAACGGATATATGACGAAAGGTATGCCAGGGGAAAGTGCCTTAGCGCAAGATGCCTTACTCATGGTGCTCCGCGCTACAGGCGCGAGCGATAACGATGTCAAAGGAGACTGTACCCTCAATGCGCCGGAGGTGAGAAACGTGTCTCCGTATGCGGTATGTGCGGTGAATTATGCCCATGCAAAAGGTCTTCCATTGCAGGCTGATATGACGCGGCCCGTTGAGAGAATTCGTATTGCCGAGTGGATCACCTTACTCGAGCCGAATCTGCCGAAACAAGACGATGAAGCCGTGGATTTCAATTCCTTCGTGGATGTTCAAACGCTCGGAAACGACACGCGATTCGTCGCGTACATGTATGCGAACGGTATCATGTTCGGTCAGGTGTCACCGGACGGCAAAGTGAGACACGCTGACCCGCATGCATCGCTCACACGAGCTGCACTGGCCGTGATTCTGGGACAACTTCGCACAGTTCTTGGAGGCGGAGGAAATGGGCCAGGGTAGTCAGGATTTCTTCTCGGGAGGTCGCGGTTACGAGTTTCTGTCTTATGTCAGACGCATGGGGAACCCCTCGAATGTACCAAGCCAACTGCTTGCGCATCTCGAGGGTTCCCCATTTTTCGCCCTTAAAAGCGCACGAAAGATCAAGGTGGTGGATGATCCACGGGATTTTTTCTTCAAGCGTGAGGGGCATGGAGGCGTGATTTTCAAAGGCCGCGGCGATCTCTGTGAAAACCCAGGGATTTCCAAAACTGCCGCGCCCCACCATGAGGCCGTCGAGGTTCCCGATTTTGGAGATCGCATCCTGTCCGTTTTTAATATCCCCATTTCCGATCACCGGGATGCTCAGCATTTTTTTGAGTTCGTAGAGGGGCTGCCAGTCTGCGAGGCCGCCATACATCTGTTTGCTCGTTCGACCGTGGACGGTGATGAGTTTGGTGCCGGCGCGTTCCATTCTTTTTGCAAAATCAAAAAAGGAATCAGGGTTGTAGCAGCTTGTTCCAATGCGCATTTTTACGGAGATGGGGAGGGGAGTGGATTCAACCGTGGCGCGCACGATTTCTTCTGACAGGGAGGGATCTTTGAGGAGGGATGATCCGCAGTCCGAGCTGATGATTTTTTTCGCGGGGCAACCCATATTAATGTCGATGGCATCCACACCAAGTTCTGTGAGCACCTTCGCTGCCCTGCGAAAGTTTTCCGGTTCCTTCCCAAAAATCTGTGCCACAATCGGTCGCTCCTTTTCTGGATTAAACGTGATCTGCCGCATGGTAGCTTCATTGCCATGCAAAATTCCATCCACGCTCGTGAATTCGGTAAAACAAATGACCCGCGGACAAATTTCTTTCACAAGCTGTCGATACGGTGAATCGGTATACCCAGCCATGGGGGCGAGAGCGAGAATCGGACGCGGCAAAGAGGACCAGTTGATCATGCCTCGCAAGTATATCAGAGAACTCCATTAGGACCTGTGCACACATGCCCTAATTTTTCTTGCGGGGGACTTTTCCATCAAGCACCCTTGCGTCCGGTTGATTGAGCAGCGGAAGATCTGGAGATGATCCCCCCATCGGTTTCGGGAGCGCTTCGCTTGGTCCCGATAGCGATTCGACAATTTTCTGCCCAACCATTTCGATGTCCGAAACGGTAGCATGGATATTCACCATCGATGATTCTTGCGAAAAATCAATCTTTACGAACGGTTGAAAATCAGGCGGCAGGAACATGAGCATGCCCGCAAGCTGCGGCTGAATGAAAGCGAGCCCTTCGGCAGCGTGTTGTTCGTTGTCCATGCCGATTCGTATCTGAGACACGATCATGTTTTTTTCCAAATCGTCTTTTTGGAGTGATCCCATGAGCGCGAGGCTCTCCACGGATTTCATGAGCTCAAACTGTTTCGACACATTCGGATCTGCAGCTAATTCCTCTTCCGACGGAGTGTTTTGCTCCACCCAGCCGGCGATAGCTTCCTTTGCATTGAAGGCAACGGCCAAATCTCCACCGGCAGAGGCGATGTTTTGGTACATCGGATTATCCGTAAAATTTCCCTGAAGAGGATTTTTAAGGGCGCGAATTACAAAAAGCCCATCACCTTTGTTTTCTATGGAGGTAACTCCCGGTTCCTTTTCATCTGCTTTTTTGAGGACTTCGGCAAAAGCGTCCATTTGATCCGCCTTTACTTTTATGGCGAAGGCGAGAGACTGCTCTTGGAACGATTCGGCGCTCCTTTGCGAAGATGAAAAATCTTGTTTTCCGGCAAAGGCGATTTCTTCAATCATAGAAAAGATTTGTTCATTCTCTTCATTGACCCCAAACATACGAAGCGGTATGGGCCGAGATCTTCCCCCGCTGAGTTCTTTGACCATACTTGGAGTGCCGGAAGAATCCTGGACAGATTTTTCTTCTGCCGCGAAAGCTGCTTCTAATTTTTTATTGAATTCCTCGACAATGCCCCTGGCTTCAGCCGAAATTTTTACATGCGCGGCGATATTGGCATCGGCACCAGGGAGGGCATCAAAAAGACCTGAAGCGCCGACTGGTAGCACAGTGGATTTTTCTTCAGCTGCGGCTTCTTCCGTTAAAGGTTTTTCTTCAGCCGTGGCCCGTTCTTCATTGGAAGCTGGTGCCGGGAGGCCGATATATTTTCCAACGCTGTTATAGAACGGTTCCGGAAAAACAAAATATCCTATCCCGATTCCACCACCCACCACTACCACTCCTACGATTGCGGCAACGATCTTCGTCGTAAAAAAACCGGCAGTTTTTACTGCGCCGGAAATGGCTGGAGCCATCGCTGGCAATGGATTCACCGGAGGTGCGGGAGGATTTGCCGGTGGAAGATTCCCCGATGGAGGAAGAGGTGTATCCATAAAATTTTGTTTTAAATTATTTTGTTTTTTTGAGTTTATTCAGCTGCGCCAAACTTTGGAAGCACGTTATCAATGGCTCCCCAATCGCTCTCTTCAAATTCCGGAACGATGAGGGTGACGTTGTCGCCCACTTCTGCGCGGTAATAGGTCACGGAAGCGAGGAGTACTTTGTATGATTTTCCGTTCGCGAGCACTTTGTACTGGCCATCCTCATACACAAGGGGTCCCACGACACGTTTGCGCTCCACCGGTCCGATTTGTTTGTAAATGAAGGAACCATCTTCCGAGATGGTCAGTTTCAAAACATCGCCCTGGATAAGTTTCGATTTGCTCGCGTAATTTGCAGGAACGGGATACGATTTTCCATCCGGCCCGATCATGTTTTGCCCATCAAACACACCCTCTATAATTTGCCCACCCTCCGTTGGTTTCAAGCCCGCGGCCTTTTTCGTGAGCGTGGCGTGATTATCACCAGTCCCGCCAACGAGTTCAGTCATAATTTGCCGCGCAGAGCGAATATTCGCCTCCGCGCTATCGAGCATTTCTTTCAGTAAAGCAAGTTTGTTTGAAATGGGCATGGGCCTTTAGTTTTGTTGGCTTTTTATTGGTTCCATTATATCAGAATTTCGTCTTCCTTCCGAGCAAGACATCTTCCCAAAATATCATTTTATTTCCTCGCTTTTCAGGTAGTGTGTTTTCTTTAAATAGAGATCAAAGAGTGCTCGGCGAGCAATACCCACATTTCTGAAGATGCGGAACGTGAAGACAACGGTGGCTGCCAAATAGAGATCCAGTCCGAGCAGGTCCCCAAAAAGTGTGATTCCAAGGGCGAGGATAATGTTGAAAAAGAGTCCCGTGGTAAAAATCCACGGATCGTAATGGTCCTTCGTGAGTTGCGCCCGCACGGCGCCAATGAGCGCGTCGAAAACACCTAAAATAACCACGGCCGTGTACCGCGTATATTCAATGGGGATGGTAAAGGGCAGAAACCAACCAACCATAATGCCGCCGAGAATGCCAATGAGCGCGTAGAACATATTATTTTCTCCTCTTAAATATCACTTTCTCATAGTCTGCGCCAGCGATTCGGAGATCAATGTATTCGAGAGCATCCTGGGAGATAGCGAGTTTCGGCAGTGCACGCTTCAGCTTGTTGAGTTGCTGTTCTGGACCTGCGGTGAGATCGAGCCATACATAAAAGTTTTTTTCGGTTTTGAGATGGAGCTCCCGTTCCGTCTTTTTCCACTCGGTTTCAATAATTTTCATTCCAAAGAGTTCTTGAAATTTTGTTATCGCGGCGACCATCGGTATGAGTTTTTCTTGCGGAATAAGAATGGATTTTTTTGGGAGCGTTTTATCGGTTTTGAGAATAAGGAGAGGGAGTTCTTTGAGCTCCGTATTCTCAAAAATGGCATATCCGATTTGATTGAGGACGAATTTTTGTATCGTATCTCCGGCAAGAACGCGAAGATTGATGACGGCCGGATATTCTTCTACTTTTACGATGAGCCGATTTGGATAGGATTTTTTAATTTG
>ORJL010142509.1_pt1 | contig 96202 bp, 75 predicted proteins | sample 1779941 | NCBI WGS metagenome assembly ORJL01 (sample SAMEA104232317, study PRJEB22302) | groundwater metagenome | biome: forest; feature: aquifer; material: groundwater | place: USA | collected 2011-08-07 | depth 5.8 m | reverse complement strand
GCAAGTCGCGGCGCAAGGGCTTACGGCTCATCGGGCACCTCCTTCGCACCCCATGATACGCGACCACCGCACACCCGCCTACTGCCCGCAGGCGTTCACCTCCCAGGTGACTATTTCCTACCTGAACTCACTGATTCGGGACGAGAGTGCCTAATAACCCGCTCAGCTCTTGCAGAGCCTGGAACGGCCTGAGCTTGTCGAAGGCCGAGCGCCGTGGTTCGACAAGCTCACCACGAGCGGCTGACACATTGTTATTCCAAACTGATACACTACCAGCCTGTTGAGCAAGAGCTTTGAGCAGAATTGCCCAACGGACAGGCAGGCTCAGGACCAGCAAACTAGAAGAACGGGCGGATAAACGGTCTGTCGCGACCTTTGACGCCACTTATGAAGGCATCCTGCCTTGCCGACAGCGCCGACTATCAAGGTTGCCAATAATTTGGTTGAGTTTCATCATGCTAGTACGGCCATGGCGATTGAGATCTCAACTAATTTTGATGGAGACAACCGATCATGAAGTTCATAAAGTCATTGTTTTGGAGCGTTCGGCTTTGCCTGATACTCGGCTTTCTGATGCCAATTGTTGGATTCGTCATTGCAGGATTTCTGGATGAACGTCAACTCTCCCCGAGGTATTTGATAGTCGGCATCGTGGGAAGTATTGGAGTGCCAGCGGTCGTCCTCTTTCAATGGCTGCGATTCGGTGATGCTATGCGGTCGCACGGATGGCACTGGTAGTTGCATTAAGATCTTGACCCTGCATTGGCGTCCTCAAGGTGAAGTGCACCTGCCATCGTCATCCTATACCAGGGACGACTCTCTCGATCTGTTTCAGTTTGCCGTTATGCAGAGGTCTTAGAGAGCGCCCGGGGTGTCGCTGCCTAAATCACCCGGACCGTAAAACCTGATGGTAAAACGTTAGTCCTGCTGGCTGGCCTGGTTCATGCGTCCGAGCCAGCTCGCCCCGGAGCCATCGAGACACTCTCCGGTGATGTAGCTGGACGCATCTGAGGCGAGAAAGATGGCCATCCAGCCGACTTCTTGCACCGTGCCCGCGCGCCGCAGCGGAGCCCTCTGGCCTTGCCGCGCCTGCTGCTCCGGGCTGCTCTGGCTCTGGCTCCATTCCGTAACGGCGGAGGGGACGATGCAGTTCACTCTGATATTGTATTTGCCCCATTCCGCGCCCAGAGTCTTGGTGAGGTTCCAGACGGCTGCTTTGCTGGCCGCGGAGTGAATGACTTCCGCGGAGCCAAGCCAGGCGGAGTTGGCGATGATGTTGATGATGCTGCCGCCGCCTCGCTCGATCATGTGCTTGCCGACCGCCTGACTGAAGTAGAACGAGCCGTGCAGCACGGTGTTGACCACGGCATGCCAGCCGTTGTAGGAGAGGTCCTCTGATGGAATGTTGAACCGCCCAGCGGCATTGTTGACCAGAATATCGATCTTGCCGAACTCTTGAATGGTTTTGTTCACCACGTCCTGTATCTGGTCCGGGTCGCGCACGTCACACTGCAGGGCCATTGCGCGCCTGCCCATGACCTTGACGTCTTCCGCCGTCCTTTCCAGACGCTCCATGTTTCTGGCGCAGACCACGATGCTTGCGCCAACCTTTGCCATCTCAAGGGCGATCCCCTTCCCGATGCCGGTGCCCCCGCCGGTCACGAGGGCCACCCTGCCCTTGAGGGCCGTGGGAGAAAAGGTATCCAAGAGCGCGTTCGGATTGAATCCGTATGCCATGATTGTCTCCTTGCGGGAAGCCCGGCTGAGTTCAGATGTGTGTGGAATAGGGTTATTAGATGAGAGATTTGTCTGCGCATCTACGATTCGCTGCGTGCAGCCTCGGGGCGTCTGCCTAACCATGATGCGCCGGTGACGTCCAGGCCGTGTCCGGTGACGTAGCTGGAAGCATCTGAAGCAAGAAACAGGGCGGCCCACGCAATCTCCTGCGGCACGCCCGGCCTGCCGAGAGGAAGGTTGCTCCCGCCGCTCGAAGCGCCCTGTGTCAGCTCCTCAGGCAGCGATGAACGGTTGATGGTCGGGCCAACAGGCGCCAAAGGCGCAACGGCGTTCACACGGATGTTGTACTTGCCCCATTCCGCGGCCAGCGTCTTGGTCATGGACCACACTCCGGCCTTGGAAGCAGCGGAATGCGCGGCATAGGCGGAGCCGAGCCAGGCCGAGTTGGAGATGATGTTGATGATGTTGCCGCCGCCTTGCTTGATCATCACTTTGCCGACTTCCTGAGAGCAATACCAGGTCCCGTTCAGGACGATGTTGACCACCACGTACCACCCGTTTTTGGAAAGGTTTTCGGTCGGGGTGTCAAATCGGCCGGCGGCGTTGTTGACCAGGATGTCGATTTTGCCGTATTCCTCCACCGTGCGCCGGACAAGGTTCCTGACCTGCTCAACCTCTCTGATGTCGGTCTGGACGGTCATGACCTTGGTGCCGTATTGCCGGATCTCTTCGGCCGCCTGGTCGAGCCGCGCAAGGTTGCGGGCGGCCAGCACGAGATTAGCGCCCACTTTGGCAAACTCTGTGGCGATTGCTTTGCCGAGACCGGTGCCGCCGCCGGTGACGATGGCCACGCGGTCCTTCAACGCAGTGGGCGAGTAGACGTCGTACATGACGTTGGGATTCACCGGATAGGGCATGGAGCGGCCTCCTGGTCTGCTATGGCGCTACGGATTGCAGTGGTATCGCATGCTACCGCGCGAGATTTTTGTGTGTCAACCAGGTTGCGACCGTAGGGGCGCAGCATGCTGCGCCCCTACGGGATTAGATCCCTTGCCAGACACGGCGGCCGTTCTGTCTGATGAAGCGGCCAAGGCTGGGGCTGGGGAGATGGCCAGCGCCTACAAGGGCGCTCTGTCCCTCAAGCCGATCGAGGACGGCCATACGGGTGAGCACAGCAAGGGGTTTGTCGTTGTCAAAGGAGGTGAATAATGAGGGTTCTTCAGCGTCGATTGGAGTAAGCACGACGTCGCCGATGATGGCTGCGTGCTGGCCCTGTGTGGTGATGAGCAGGCTGGTGTGGCCCGGGGTATGCCCGGGGGTGGGGAGGGTGATCAGAGATGAGGAGATGGTGTGCTCCCCTGAGATAAGCTGCAAACAGCCGAGGGCCTCCAGCGGAGCGACGTCTCTGGTGAAGGAGCCTGGTATGGGGTTGGCGGCGCGGTAATGGTCCCAATCGCCCTGCGGCACCAGATAGGTCGCTGCAGGGAAGAGGGGACGGCCTGTGCCGCGGTCGAGGTTCCATCCGGTGTGGTCTCCGTGGAGATGGGTGAACAGGACGTGGGTAACTTCAGAGCGTTGCACGCCGGTGGCATCGATTTCTTCTATGAGACGGCCGTTGCTTTCGGGACCGAGGCCGGTGTCTACCAGTAAAGTTAGCCCATCCGCCTGCACCAGGAAGCACCCAAAATTGAGGGTGACCTCTCCCTCTGAAGAGAGGCGGTCTTTGTAAGGATCGAGCTTTGCCCCCGCGTCCGGATAAATTGACGTTGCGGGATAGCCGCGGGTGGTATCAGAGAGGGCAAAAATCTTGACGTCACCTACTTCAATGGCTTTCATGGCTTTCTCCTCTTTTTACGGGCTAGCTGTTCTCTTGGTGTTCTTTCTATGGAAAGTGTGTGCCAAATCCCAAGCGTGAGCAACAATAACCTCAGCGTGGTAACGCGGCGGTCGGGCGGTCAACTCACCACAGGGAGCGTAGACCGCAGGTTCTTTGCGCCGCGGAGATAGACGTTTGCCACCTGATCCTGGCGCTTCTCGGTGTTCACGTGGATGAGGACGCGGACACACATAGGGAGCGAGCCGGGGACATCCATCTCATGGCCGTCTAGCAGGGCGACATGCTCCCAGCCTATCTGGCGAGCGGCAGCAGCGGGAAAGGCGGCGGTCAGGTCTAGCGTGGTGGTAAAAAATGCGCTGGCCACATCCTCAACATGGAAGCCGTTGGCCTGGGTGATCTCCTGGAGCAACTCGCGCGTTGCGGCCAGAATGGCATCGGCCGTGTTGCTTTCCACCGTGGTTGCTCCCCGTACGCCGCGACAGGCCATCATCTTCATCGAATGCCCCCGTCATTGAGCTGAGTTACGCCAATGTTTGCGAGGTACTACTATGCCAAAGCCCGCACACTTTGTCCAGCGTCAACCTTATCCTACAAGTTCATGTACATACGCGCGGAGCTTCTCGGCGCGTCCGTTAGCATCCGATTGCTCGACAACGTCTACCAGCGCGCTGCCTACCACCACGGCATCGGCAACCTTGCTGATTGCCAGCACGTGCTCTCGCTGGGACACGCCAAAACCGACGGCGATGGGAATCCTGATGTGCTTCCTCACCCGGTTCACAAAGTCGGAGAGGTCGGGAGGGAGCGCCGTGCGCGCGCCCGTAACGCCGGTGACGCTGACGCAGTACACGAAGCCGCTGGCCAGCGCGGCAACTTTTTCGATGCGCTCCTCGGTGCTGGTGGGCGCAAGGAGGAAGATGAGGCTTGCGCCGACGCGTTTGCAGTGGGATGAAAATAGCTCGGCTTCTTCCGGCGGCAGGTCAATCACAATAAACCCGTCGACGCCGGCCCGTATTGCGTCGTCACAGATCGCTTCCAGTCCGTACTGCAAGAAGGAGTTGTAGTATCCCATGAACACCAGGGGAACATCTGGGAAGCGGGCGCGTGCCGTTGAGGCAACCTGCAAGCAGTCTTTGAGGGTGACGCCATTGAGAAGAGCCTGGTGCGTCGCTCGCTGAATAGTAGCCCCGTCGGCCAGCGGGTCGCTGAACGGGACACCCAACTCGACGATGCACGCGCCACCCTCGATGAGAGCTGCGACGAGCCCGGGCGTTTCTGCTAGAGAGGGGTAACCTACCGGGATGTAGGTCACCAGCCCTGAAGTAGCGGCCAACTTCAAACGGGAGAAACAGGCGCTTATTCGATCTGTTGTTGGCACTATATTGCTCTTCAGACATTCTTCAGGGCCCACACGGGCCCTGAAGAAGTTCAGGCTCACTCACCCATTAACCCTTGAGGTTTTGCTGTTCCTCTAAGACCTTGTCTGCAACCTGCTTGAAGAAATCATACGGCTGCGCGCCCATGAAGAGGTAGCGGCCGACAATGTATGCAGGGATTCCTGTGATTCCCGCCTGGTGCGCAAAGTCCACCTGGTCCTGGACAACCTGCGCGTAACGGCGCTCTTGGACGATTTGTGCGACGTCCTGTGGGTCGAGGCCCGCGGCGGCCCCAATCTCTTGCAGCACCTTCAGGTCGCCGAGGTTTTTGCCGTCCTCCCAGTAGGCCTTGAGCGCTCCGAGGTGGTAGGCGTCGAATTTGCCCTGGCTCTTGGCGAACTCGCCGACCTCCATCGATGGCCGCGTGTATGCCACGATGGGCGAACGTCGCATAATGAGTCCCGCTTCCCGCGCCATCTCGCCCAGATGTCCGTCTACAGGCAATCCGATGCGCTTCTCTCCGGGCGGATCCGTTCGGGGGATGCCCTCCGGCGGCGTGTCAGGGCGCAGATCATACGCCAGCCACTCCGCTTCAACGTTGTAGTCTTCCTTCAGACGCTCGACCCGCTCCTGGCCGACATAGCACCATGGTCAGATGTAGTCGGAAAACACCTGTACTTTGATAAGACCCGCCGGCTTAGCCATGATATCCCTCCCGTGAATGGGGCAACAGTAGATTCATGATAGCTGTTGTGAGGAGGGTGAAGCAAGCGCCATTCACGAGAGTGTTTACAAACGGTACGTGGCGGATTGATAGGGCTGCAGTGGTGTTCTTATGGGTGGGCCATTTTTATTGGAGGGAGCTTACCGCAGCGACACTTTCAGGAGACTGGGGAGGGGTACTTCTTTAGCAACCTGGTCTACGAGCGTGTGGCGCCGCTGACCACTTCTTGCGCACGGTGCATAGCCTGGTGGACTGGCAGGCCTTGATCCGGCCCTTGTTGGAGGCCTATCGAGGCTGCGCGGAATACGGCCGCTGCCGTACCATCCAGCGTTGGTCCTGCTGCTGCTGCACAGCTACCGCTACGACCTCTCGGAGCGGCAGGTGGAGAGCTTACTGAACTATCACCTCCCCGCAACGTGGTTTGTGGGGTTGGCGGTAGACGAACCGGCCCCCCGACCAGGTCGCGGTCTGCGACCTGCTAGCTCGGGAGCGGCAGGATTTCCAGGCTCATGTGCGCTAGCTATTTCCAGCGCAGGTTTCTCAGCTCTACATACTGGCTCTGTGCCGTGGGCGTGAAGTCCACGCGATCTTTCATAGCGTATACCACAACATTGCGATAGAGCACGACGGTCCACTGCTCATCGTGGATCTTGCGCGCCATTGTCTTGACCAGCGCTTCCGCCTTCTTCATGTCGCCCTCGAGCCGTAACTGCTCCAGCATCCTGTCATACTCGGGATCGCAGATCCATCCATGGGACATTCTGTCACAGGCGTTAATACTCCAGGCCTGCCAGGGGCTGGATCCCCCGCCCACATAGGTCATTCCGTAGCCGATGGGATAGAGCTCATTGGGTTTCCCCCCTGAAGTGGACTGTTGGGTGCGGGCCAGCCACGCCGCGTACTCCTCGTTATTCACCTTGGTGCGTATTCCCGCCGCAGTCATGTACTGGGCCACCGCTTCCCCCACTTCCTTGGATAAGGGGATGCGCTCTCCCAGCAGGCCGTAGAAGCTCGTATCAAAACCGTTGGGATAACCGGCCTGTGCCAGCAGTTGTTTCGCTTTATTGGGGTCGTACGGATAGGGTTTCAGCTCGGGGTCATAGCCGAAATCGTCCGGGAAGAGCACCGCCATTCTCTCGCCGACGCCATTCAGGATTTTGTCCATGATGGCATCTCTATCTATGGAGTAGGACATGGCCTGGCGCACCCGTTTGTCCAGGAAGGGGTTCTTGGCGCCGGTGGTGGGGTCGGTCTCCCGCAGCTTGTTGATGCGGATGGTGATGGTATTACCGGCAGGGTTCTTCATCACTTTGAACCCGCCGGTTTTCTCAATATCTTCCATGAACGAGGGCGGGAAGTTGGCGGCGAAGTCTATCTCCCCTACTTTCATGGCCGCAGCCCGGGTGGAAGGCTCTGGAATGACCCGGAACTCCGCTTTCTTAAACTGTGGCTTCTCGCCCCAATAGCCATCGTAAAGCTCCAGGGTCCATCCTTCTTTTATCTTGCGCTCCACCACCTTGTAGGGTCCCGTTCCCACAGGGGCTTTTTCGAAAGCCTCTTCCCCACCAATGCGGTCGTAATACTTTTTGGGGATGAGATGGTGGGAATACGACCCAGCTAGGGATTTGAGGAATCCCGGATCAGGGAACTCCAGGTCATAGCGCACTGTCTCATTGTCGACCGCCTCCAGTCGAAGCCAGTGCCTCTGCGCGCTCTGGTTCGGCGTTAGTTTGGGGTCCTTGGAGTTGGCAAAGACGAAGACTACGTCTTCGGCCATCACCGGGTCTCCATTCACATACGTGGCGCCCTTTCGGAGCTTAAACTCGTAGGACCTGCCATCTGGGCTGATCTTCCAAGAGGTGGCCAGGGCTGGAACTGGCTCTCCGTTGGTGTTTATGTTCAGCAGGCTCTCGTAGACGTTGCGGGTAAGGTAGCTGGCGTTACCACCGCTCGTTCTCACGGAGCTGAAGTAGGTCACGTCATCGCCCAACCCCACCACCATTTTCTCTGGTACAGGCCCACCGCTTCCCTTATCGGGTGAGGTAGCGGGCGCACAACCAATTGTGAAAAGAATCAATAATATGCTGAAAATCATGAGCGGCCGAGGCAGGGTACGCGCCCTCAGCAGAATCATTGCAACCATATTTTGCCTCCTTCAACGCAAGCACGCGATAGACATCGTTTGCTCCCACCCTCAATCTCGACGGCCTCAGACCCACAAAATGTCTGAAGAGACCTGAGGTGATGTTCCCAGGATTAGTTGTTTATAACATTAGCGTATAGATATGTCAATCAATACATGATAACGTAACTGCTCAGTCTTGATGGGACGAAATGAGTCCTACCCTTTCCAAGTCAGCCATTTTGTGCCTGGACCTAACGTATTTGCACTCCAAACGTGGTTTGAGGACTGGTGTAACACCCGAAGACTGAGTAGTTACATGATAACCAATTGTTTGTGCTCACCGTGAGCCAGGTATGGGCGAGCCAACACGAAATATCGCCACACAACCTCGACTTACCGTTAGTTAGCAGGCACATCCTCATATAAAGTAAACTGGAACCATCGTGAGAAGGATTCTGCGGATGTTGTTACGCTGGGCGCTGGTGCCCCCTGCCGCCGCAAGTGGCCTCTTAGTGGCGTTCCTCGCGGCCACAGGGGTGCTGTTGGCTGGCCTGAGGCTGTCTGGTCCCGTGCCCTCCGTGGAATGGCTCCCCGTTTGGCTGCTCATCGTGCCCTGGCTGGCGCCGGCCGTGGGCTTTGTGCTTGCCGGCGCCCGTGCTGCGCCGAGTCACAAAACAATCACAGGAACGGCGCTCCTGTTCGTCTGCGCATTCTTTGTGGGCGATGTTGCCATTGCAGTGATCCTTCTGGCGCGGCTGGTCTATTTTGGTCGATGAGACACGGGAAAGGTCTGGCGTGTGCATTGCCCTGCTGCAATGATGCCAGAGCTGACTGCGAGGTTTGTCCCGTCTGCCACGCGCCCATCTGAGTGAATCAGCAATCGGAATCGCTGATGCGCCAACACAACGAGGCGTTACATAAGGTCATGTCTGTAAGTGAAACGGTCTTCACCACACCGCGGGCTTGGCAGCACGATATTTGACAGCCCAATGATTCTTATCTACCCTACGTCAATGGATCAGCCCTATAGTTTGCACCTAAGGAGATAATCATGAACGCGAGACCGGTGGCATATGGTTTTATGATGCACGCTGGCTGGCTGGCTCTCGCTCTCTTCATAATGACTGCGCTTGGGTCAGCGGGCTGCGCTGCCCCGGCAAAGCAGGAAGGCGGGTCGCAAACCCCGCCTCCCGAAGAGATAAGGATAGGGGTGGGTGACGACGTGCCGCTTTTCAGCGCCCTCACCACTGCTGGAGGCAACTCCAGCCTTCTCACCCGCGATATCTACGAGAGCCTGGTAAGTCCTGACACCAACCTCAAGCCCATTCCGGGGCTTGCTGAAAGCTGGAAAGTCTCGGCCGATGGCAAGTCCTATGAGTTCAAGCTGCGGAAGGGCGCGACGTACGTGAACGGTGATCCTGTCGTCATCGAAGACGTGGCTTTTGTCTTTGCCAACGCCAAGGATCCCAAGAGAAACACCAATTTGGTCCCGCAGAAGCACTGGCTGCGCGCAGAGATAGTGGATAGAGAAACTGTGCGCTACGTCCTGGATTGGCCTGACCCCGGCTTCTTGCGGTCGCTGGGTGATTCCTTCCGGCACCATCTGGTCCCTCAGAAGTACTACGAGAGCATCGGTGGTGAGGACGCGTTTGAGAAGGCGCCAATTGGCTCCGGACCCTACAAGGTGGTGGAGCGCAAAGTGAAGGAAGGCTGGACCCTGGAGCGTTACGAAGGCTACTGGGGCAACAAACCGCTGTTCAAGCGAGCGGTATTCAAGGTCATTCCAGAGCCCTCTACTCGCTCCGCCGCACTGAAAGTCGGTGAAATAGACTTTTCGAACAACTTCCCCCCAAGCTTCATGGCGGACGCAGAGAAGGACGGTTTCAAGCTGCTGAAGAATCCGTCAAGCAACACGGTCAGCATTCGCATTAACAAATTGCGTGAGACCGACCCTGCTACAGGCAAACCAAACCCGTTCCGCGACAAACGGGTCAGGCAGGCTATGGCATACGCCATTGACCGTGATGCAATAATCTCCCGCGTCTTGAGTGGCATCGGCGAGCCGGTCGCCATCCAGTTTCCGGAGGACTTTGGCTACGATCCAGAACTGAAGCCGTTTCCGTATGACCCAAATAAAGCAAAGCAGCTCTTGGCTGACGCAGGCTATAAGGATGGCATAGACGCGACGTTTTACGGTCTGTTGGGGGAGCGAGTCCCCCTCTCGAAAGAAGTGGGCGAAGTGGTGGCGCAGTACTTGACTGCCGTTGGCATCCGCACAAAGGTCGTGAATGAGGAATACGCGGCGTGGCTCGCGCGGACCGTGCGGGGATCGTCTCAGGGTAAGCCCAACGAGCTCTACCCCCTCGGCTACGGTTTCACCTACGTGGGAGGCGGCGCAACCCCTTACCAAGCCTTCCGAGAGCTGCGCTGTGAAGACATGAACACAAAGTGGACCTGCGATCCGGAGTTTGATAAGGTGCACGATCAACTGATGACCGAGAGCGATCCCAAGAAGGCGGAGGAGATCACCAGGGCTCTTGCGCGCCGGGCGCATGAGGAGCAGTACCTGACGGTCTTGTACCGAAATGTGACCATATACGCGATGCGGAACCAGGTGCAGTTCACACCGACAGTGCAAAGCCAATACGTGGAACTAAAGAACATGGGGTGGAAATAGAACGTGAGGGTTTTTGCGCAAATCTCCATATGCTATTGTGTGACCAGCGATCGGGAGAGGGTGACGCTTGTCTGACCGCGCTCTTTCGGGAGTTCGTGTCCTGGACCTGACGAATTACATTGCCGGACCCTATTGCACCAAGCTGCTCGCCGACTTTGGAGCTGAGGTCATCAAGGTGGAACGCCCACGTCATGGTGATGGCCTCCGGACCCTTGGCCCGTTCCCACGCGACATTCCTGATCCCGAAAAGAGCGGCCTCTTCCTCTACCTGAATACCAACAAGCGCGGCATTACCCTCGACTTGGGCTCTCCTCGCGGCCGCGAGGTGTTTATGGACCTCGTGCGTCAGTGCGACATACTGGTGGAGAGCTTCGAGCCCCGGGTTATGGCTGGCTGGGGTCTGGATTACGAACACCTTCTACGGGCCAACCCCAAGCTGGTAATGACCTCCATCTCCAACTTCGGCCAGACGGGCCCGTACAGGGACTACAGGGCCACGGAGATTGTCCTCTACGCGTTGGGCGGCCTGATGTACATCAGCGGCTCATATGATCGGGAGCCTGTGAAACACGGACTGACGCAAGGTCAATATCTGGCAGGGACGTTTGCGGCAGTGGCAACCATGGCGGCCTTGAGAGGAGCTCGTATCGCTGGAAGCGGCTCATATATTGACGTTTCGATAATGGAAGCCGTGCAATCAGCCATGCTGGGCCAAACAAGCTACTATTCTGGCATGGGTGCGGTGGAGCGCCGGCAAGGCAAAATCGGCAGCGTGCTGGGAGAGGTCATGCCGGCCCAGGACGGGTACATCGTCCCGATGCTGATCGGGCCATGGGACAACTTTGTCACGTTCATGGATATTCCTGAGCTGGGAGACCCCAAGTTCGCAACTCCTGCCGGCCGCACCACGCATGCTTCCGAGTTGAAGGAACTGCTGTTGTCCAACTTCCGGGGACGGAGCAAGCATGAGCTTTTCCAGGCTGGACAGGAATGGCGTTATTCCTTTGGCATCGTTCAAGACAGCGCAGACCTGGCGGCTTGCCCCCACCTCAACTCTCGCGGATATTTTATCGAAGCAGATTCAGTACGTATGCCGGGCGCGCCGTTCAAAATGGGCGAAACGCCGTGGTCATTGAGGCAGCCAGCGCCCCACTTGGGCGAGCACAACGACGAGATTTTCCACGGGCTGCTCAAAATGCCCGTAGCGGACGTCCAAGCCCTGAAGGACGCCAGAGTTTTATAGAGGCAGACCGATGACTATGCAACGCCCCAATACCACCCCTCTAAAGGGGATCCGAATCCTGGAGGCCGCCGCCCAATGGGCCGGGCCGCTTTCAAGCCGCGTGCTGGCAGAGATGGGGGCAGAGGTGATCAAAGTGGAGGCCACGGTGCGGCCCGATCCCTCGCGTCTTCACGGACCCTATCCGGAAAACAAGGCTGGCGAGCGTCATTGGGAAGAAGGCTTCGGATTCATCGAGGTGAACTGGAACAAGCAAGGGATAACCCTGGACTTGGGTACGCCTGAAGGCGTTGGCATTTTCAAGCGGTTGGCGACGCTCAGCGATGTCGTCCTGGAGAACTTCACCCCACGTGTCATGAAGAACCTGGGATTGGACTACCAAGTTCTTCAGCAAATCAACCCAAGCATCATCATGGCGTCCGTCACGGGCTACGGGCATTCTGGCCCGTGGACAAACTACCTGGCCTTTGGGGCCAGCATGGAACCCACCACCGGACTTTCCCACCTGACCGGCTATGCCGATCGGGAACCAATGCGCTCAGGCATCCCCTTTACGGATATCCCATCGGGCCTGCATTGTGCCTTTGCCATCTTAACTGCCCTGGAATATCGAGACCGGACCGGAAAAGGACAGTGGATCGATCTTGCCATGTATGAAGTCGGCACCTCCTTTCAGGCGGAGGCGGTGATCGATTACTCGATGAACGGCCGTGTAAAGAGCCGCATCGGGAACCGGAGCGAGCATCACGCTCCGCAGGGATGCTATCGTTGTGCGGGCGACGACGCGTGGGTAGCCCTGGCTGTGTGCGACGAGGACCAATGGGGAGGGCTCTGCAAGGCAATGCAGATGCCCGAGTTGATGAAGCAGTCAAAGTACTCCGACCTGACCGCGCGACAACAACATCACGACGAGCTAGATGAAGTCATCAACTCCTGGACAAAAACTAAGACGCCTACAGTGGTCATGCAACTTCTTCAAGAACAGGGTGTGCCTGCTGGGGCCGTTTTGAACGTGAAGCAGTCCCTGTTTGATCCCCACCTGCAGGAGCGGGACTTCTTCAGGGTGGTTGAGTTCTCAGGGGCTGCTGAACGTGTGGGTGTCCGCCCGTTCCCCGGTCTGCCCTGGAAGATGTCCGGGGCCCGCAATACGCGCATTGCATCTCCTCGCCTTGGGCAGCATACGCGCCAGGTGCTGTCGGAATTACTGGGCATGCCCGGCAAGGATGTGGACCAACTCGAAGCTCAGCAGATCATCGGAACGGTGCCAGCGGCAGAGGAAACGCGAAACCTCAGGGGTCTGACGGTCCCCCTGGAGCAGATGATGGAACAGGGCCGCGTCCAGTCTTACGATCAGGACTATATGACCCAGCTACAGAAAATATGGCCGCAAGTTCAACATGGGACGGGGGGCGGCGCTGACGCGCAGGTCAGCCGGTGAGCAACTAGGGCGGTTTTGCCTCGGTACGGTTCTTCAACCTATCGGGCATAGTAGCGGGAGGACGGCATGGCTCAGGGTGCAGGGTGGCTCGACAGGGTGTTTTATCCCCGCTCAGTGGCGGTGGTCGGCTCCAAAGAGGCGGACGATCACCGCTGGCTTCGCAGCGTCATTCCCTTCAAAGGCCCCAAGTACCACGTGAACGTGGACCGCACCGAGTGGCCGGGCGCCGAGGCCCTGGGTTTCCCCAACTACGATAGTCTCATGGATATCCCGGAAGAGGTGGATTACGTGCTGGTCTCTGTTCCAGCAGCGGTGGTTCCCCGGGTCTTGGATGACTGTGTGAAGAAGGGCGTGAAGGCCGTCCACCTCTACACCGCCGGCTTTGGGGAGACGGGTACCGAGGAGGGTAGGCGCCTGGAGCGTCTCGTAGTTCAAAAGGCAAAGGAGGGTAACATCTCCCTGGTAGGTCCCAACTGCCTGGGTGTGTTCAATCCCGAGGTTGGCCTGCGCTTCAGCCAGAATCAGTATTATTACGAGCACGGCAACTTTGGATTCATCTCCCAGAGCGGCAGTCAGTCCGGTGGACTGATCTCGGAAGCCTTGCAGCATGGGCTAAAAGTGAGCAAGGTAGTCAGCATGGGGAATGGCATTGTCCTGGATAGTCCGGATTACATGGACTATTTCGCCGCGGATGACGACACCAAGGTAGTGGGCATGTTCCTTGAAGGCGTTCGGGATGGGCGGCGTTTTTTCACCTCCCTCCGCAACCTCTGCCAGCGCAAGCCCGCGCTGGTGTGGAAGGTTGGCCAGACCGAGGATGGGGCCCGGGCGGTTTCCTCTCACTCTGGCAGCAAGAACTCTCCGCCGGAGATATGGGACGCCATGCTGCGCCAGTGCGGCGCCATTGGCGTTGATAACGTCGATGATCTGATCAACACGGCCAAAGCCATCCTTCACGGGGGTCCTATGAACGGGCCGCGGCTGGGGCTCATTGCCGTTTCGGGCGGCCACGCCACCGAGATGGCAAGCGTGTTCTCCAAGGAAGGCCTGCGGGTGCCGACCCTCACTGACCGCTCATACGCGCGTATCCTGGAGCATTTCGACGTTGTGGGCGGCAGCTACCGCAACCCCATGGAGGGCCGCACCCTTGGCATCGAGGCGAACATGATCAACCTGCTGGACGTGTTGAACGAGGACGAGAACATTGATGCGGTAGTGCATGAGATATCTGCGAATCGCCAGGCGGGCGGACGCGACCCCGGATTCTTCGAACGCCGCATGAACACAATGTTGGAGTTCAGGCAGCGGACGCCCAAGCCATATTTTGTAGTGATGAACGTGTCGTTCTCGCAGTCCGATATGGAGTCGGTGCAGCAGACCTACCGGCGGCTGATGGACGGCGGGATTCCCACGTTCTACGGCTTTTCCGGCGGCGCCAAGGCCATTGCCAATGCCGTGCGCTATCACCAATTTCATGCCGAGATCCAGGAGAGCCGGGACTAATGGAACCTGTGGGACCTGAACGTCGCAGCCTGACCTGGATGCCCGGCGCCCTGGAGGCATTTCAGTTCCGCAACTTTCGGTGGTTGTGGTCGGGAAGCTTTACCTCGAACCTTGCCCGCTCCATGCGCGTGTTTATTCGGGCATTGATGGTTTACGAGATGACGCAATCCGCCCTATGGCTGGCTGCCGTCAACGCATCCATTAGCGCGCCTATGCTATTCATGCCTTTCATAGGCGGCGTGCTTGCGGACCGCATTGACCGGCGTCAACTCGTGCTGTGGACTGAGGCGCTCCTAGGCGCGCTCTGGACGGCGGTGGCAGCGCTCATCCTCAGCGGGCATATAGAAGCCTGGCATTTCATCATCTCGTCACTCATCAGCGGCACCGTGCAGTCCGTCGGGCGTCCCGGCCACCAAACCATGGTGGCCAGCGTGGTCGACCGCGATGCTCTTTCCAACGCTGTCGCCCTGGACTCAACCGCGCAAAGCGCGCCGGGCATTCTGGCCCCTGCCATCGGCGGCATACTGATGGTGCTTGTGGGCGGCGGCTGGGCCTTCGCGGTAACGGCTGCGCTGCAATGGTATACTGTGCTTTCTCTGGTCATGATGCGCTGGCAAACTGGGGCCGGCTTGGAACGCGCGACGCGGCGGCGCACCGCGTTCGGCGACCTGGCTGAAGGCTTTAAGTTCATTTGGAATGAAAAAGTGCTGCTCAGCCTGATCACAGTGGGTGTCTGCGGCAGCGTGCTGGGCGGTTCTTACAACTTCCTGCTGCCAGTGTTCAAGGACATTCTCGGCACAGACAACGTAGGGTTGAGTGCGCTCTACACCGCAACCTCGCTCGGCGCGCTTGCAGGGACGGTCGTCGCGGCAATGTTCTCACGCTTCCGCCGATTGGGTTGGCTCCTTTTGGTTGCCTCCCTTGGCTACGCCAGCTTCGTGGTTGTCTTTGCCAACTCCCGAGTCTTGTTGTTGTCGGTGGTTATCCTCTTCACATCTGCGACGATGCACACGCTCTTCAACACGGTGACTAACTCCATGCTGCAGTTGAGCGCCCCGGACCATCTGCGCGGACGCATCATGTCCGTTCGGACTTTCATCCAGGGACTCTCACCAATCGGCCTCTCCATCACCGCGACCGCGGCGGAGCTATGGGGCGCTCCCACAGGCGTGATGCTTGGTGGAAGCCTGTACGGCATTGCTGCCCTCGTGGTGTACATCCTGAACCCCGGCCTCCGCAATTTCAATGCCGAGGAGAGCGTGACCATCAGGGAGGCGCGGGGTGGGTGATACACATGATTGTTTGCAGATAATGGTCGCAAGAGATCCGCAGATTAGTAAAGAGAACCAGCGAGCTGCGGGTACGGCACAATCTCCGTGGGTATGCCCGTCAGCAGCGACGTGAGCATAACTGCAATCCGATGTTGTGCGAACGCAATCAAATAACAGCGCTAGTGAGAAAAGGAGATGACCATGCCTGTTGAAGGTCGTGATGTCGTGTTATATGAGAAGCAGGGAAGGGTCGGGATCATTACCATGAACCGCCCGGAGCGGATGAACTCCCTGGGCGGCGGCCTGCCGGAGCGGGTACGGGAATGCTGGGAAGAGATTAATCGGGACGATGATATCCTGGTGGGTATTCTCACCGGCAACGGGCGGGCCTTCTGCGCGGGGGCTGACCTGCGGCGCGCGGCGGAGTCTGAGGTCTCGGGTCAGATGGGCACCCTGATCCCATCAAGCGTCTCTCCCTGGACGCCGGTACCCACATGGAAGCCCACCATCGCCGCGATCAACGGCTATTGTCTGGGCGGCGGTTTCAGCGTTGCGATGTCCTGCGATATCCGCATCGCGGCGGACACGGCGGAGCTGGGCATGCCGGAGGGACGCTGGAACCGCTCCGCGGGCTTTGGCGCCCGGCTGGAGTATTTCCCAACCATCGGCATCGCGTGCGAACTGCTCCTGTGGGGCGAGCGAATCACAGCCCAGCGCGCCTACGAGATCGGCTTTGTGAACAAGGTGACGCCCCTCGGCCAGTTGATGGACACCGCCATGGAATACGCGGAAATCGTGATGGACAAAGCGCCGGCCTCGGTGCGGGCCCACAAGCAGATGATCTACCACGGGCGCGACATGTCCGTGCCTCAGTTGGAGGCCTACGGGCAGTCCCTTTTCTACCCCATTCGGAATATGGAGGACTCACGGGAAGGGCCGCGGGCCTTTACCGAGAAGCGCAAGCCGGTATGGACGGGACGATAAGAACGATTATCCGACTTCTCGCGGTCAGTGGTGGCGCAGTTGCAGGCCGAAGGTCCCGCTCCCGACTCGACGATCCCGGACAACACCTGACAGAAGTGGACTTGGGTGTCTTGTGCGAAAGCGCGCGGTGGTGACCGATGTTGTTGCCGCTTGATAGGCTCTTGCCGACCTTTGGCATGAACCACGCGGATTGACGGCAGGTGATGTTGCGCAAACATGAGCATTTCATTGCACCATTATCCATGCTCCTTGGTCTGCTGGCCCTGGTTGGATGCGCCACCGACGGCGCGCCATCGACGCCAACGCTGAGTACCGCTTCGGCCGGCAGCGCTGTTGCCTCGCCGGCCGCCGGCACGCTCACAACGCCGTTAACCCAGCAGGGGCGCTGGGAGCGCAGAGCCCCCATGCCAACGGCTCGCAGCGAGGTGGCCGGATCGGCGTTCGGCGGCAGAATCTATGTTGTGGGCGGGTTCACGGCGGACGGCGCCACCGGCGCGTTGGAAGAGTACGATCCCGTCGCTGATACCTGGCGAAGGCGAGCGTCCTTGCCGTCTCCGTTGCATCACCCTGGTATGGCCGCTGCTGGGGGCAAGCTTTACGTGGTCGGCGGTTTTGACACGCGCGGTGAGCCGCTGAACCAGGCGTTTGCTTACGATCCCGCCGCCGACCGCTGGCAGCAGCTTGCTCCTATGCCCACGCACCGCGGCGCTTTGGCCCTCGCTGCGTGGGAGGGGAAAGTCTACGCCATTGGTGGCACATCGCGCTTCGGTGATGTCAATGCCAATGAGGTGTACGACGCCGTCTCCAATACCTGGCGGCGTCTTTCTCCACTGCCCACTCCTCGGGATCACTTGGCGGTTGTGGAGTTCCAGGGGAAACTCTACGTTTTCGGTGGACGGCTGGGCGATCCCGACCGCAATCTGGCCGTGGTGGAGGAATATGACCCCGCCACCGACCGCTGGCGTGACCGCAACTCCATGCCTACGGCCCGCAGCGGCATCGCCGCCGCGGGGGCTGGCGGTAAGATATACGTCTCAGGGGGTGAAGAGGGACGAGGAACTTTTCCCCAAAACGAAGCCTACGACCCTGAGACGAACACCTGGAGCGACGCGGCGTCCATGCCGACGCCGCGTCACGGCCACACCGCGGTCACCGTTGGCGGGCGAGTATACGTTATCGGTGGCGGGCCGGCGCCTGGAGGCTCCCAGAGCACGCTGAACGAAGTCTTCGTGCCGTGAGACCGGCGCGGTGGCCGGTGAGTGGCATCGGTGACTACAGTGCCTCAACCGACGCGAAGCCGCAGTGGTGCGGGCACCAACATTGTAGAAGGCTTGGTACTGGATTTAGTTGATTCGCTTACTCCACCAGGGTCCCCAAAGGAAATAGGGGAAATAGACGAATAGACGGGCGATCATCGCCAGGATGACTGCCCAGGCGATGCCGAACTCTCCAAGTCCCAGGGCAGGAACGGGCACCTGCAATCCCAGGATGCTCACGCTCTCCGCCGTACTGGAGAGGATGATGGCGCCCGGCTGCTGAACTCCCCAGATGCTGCCCAGGGTTACCAGCATGGGCGCAATGGTGTCTCCGGCCGTATTGAACACCTGCATGAACACGTTGCCCACACCCATAGCGATGAAACCAAAGACCATGATCTGCAGCCAGGGAACGGCAACGTCCAGCACGTGCTGATCGCGGGTGAAGATGGAGAGAAAGAGGCTTGGGAAAGCCAGAATAGCGCCGCCAATCAAGAGACTTATGACGGAGGTAAAGCACAAAGCCCACCACGTTGTGGCCTTTGCCCGGAACAGTTGTTTGGCTCCCAGGTTCTGCCCCACCAGGACGCCGGCAGCCTGACCGACCCCCTGCTGGCCCAGCCCGATGAACATCTGCACCCGCTGGCTCAGGGCGTACGCAGTCAGACTGATATCGCCGAAGGGCGCCACAATGCCTACGAGGATTAACTGGGCCAGGGAGCGTTCCCCGCTGGTGACGGCGGCAGGGATGCCGATGCGCAGCAGACGTCCCCACAGCGGGAAGTCCGGAGGCACATCTTTCAAGCTTAGACGCAGCCGAGACTTTCCGGTGAAGAGGGCGCGAAAGGCGAACGCGAATCCCGTGAACTGACCGATTGAGGAGGAGATGGCTGCTCCGGGAAGTCCCAGAGCGGGGAACCACAGCAAACCGAAGATAAGCGTCGGAGAGAGGAACAGGTCAATTATACGTCCCAGAGCCACGGCCTTCATGGGAGTAATGCTGTCACCGGATGCCTGCAGAATACTGCTGGTGGTAAACAGGAAGGCGAAGCTGGTGGTGGACACAAAACGGAATTTCATGTACCCGCCGCCCACCTCGATGAGTTCTTCTGAGACCCCAAGGACTCGCAGGAAGTATTCGCTGAATGTGACGCCGATGATCATCAGCGTCGTGCTGAGGACCAGATTGAGGACAAGGCTCTGGGTCGCTATATGGGTGGCCAATGGAAGGTCATTGGCACCGACAGCTCGGGAGATACTGGCCCGGACGGCGGCATCGATCCCCATGCGAGCAGTGTTGAAAAGCTGGACCCAGCCCTGGGCGACACCGATGCTCGCGATGGCTCGGAAGCTCAGGAAGCCGGCCCAGACCAGTTCCATAAGCTGGTCGACTGTCTGGAGGGAGCCGCCTACCATGGTGGGCCAGGCCAGAGACCAGAGGTTGCGAGGTATGCTGCCCTGGGTGAGGTCGCGGGAAACGTAGCCAGGAGCGTTGTGTCTCTGGTTTCCGCCGGGGGCAGGAGTTGCGGCCTCTCTTGGCGCTGACGTATCGGGGCCGGGACTGGTGGTAGCTATAGCGTCTGTCTAGTTCCCAATCGAAGAAGTCGCCCGCTGGTGGACGCTGTCATGGCTACTTTAACCTTTACGCAAAGGTTAGTCAATCGGCGCCCTTGGCGGGCGAATTATTCGCAGATTCAAGGCTAGACAGAGTCTCTCTGTCGAAGGAACTTAACTACTTCAACTCATACTATGATGCAATCGCAAATGGAGCCCTTCATTGCCCGTGGCATTTCTTGTACTTGTTGCCACTCCCACACGGGCACTTTTCGTTCCGGCCAATCTTACCGACGTGTTTTTGAAGTATCAGCCGCTTTTCTTGGCAATTAGCACAAGTACATGCCGGTGGGTGGTCCGTATACCAACTGGCTCTTGGCATGAGTAGTTAATCCTCCGGAGCAAAAAATCAATGTGTGACGTCTGGCCTAGCCTGCGACCTGATGCAAGGCACCCTAAAAACCCCATAGCGATCACCTGGACGCAATTAAGTGCATCTGTCATTGTTCGACCCTTTTTCCGAGAAGCCCTTTGCACCAGGAACCGCCCCGAACCTCAATGTACCACTCTCCGTCGGGAGTCAGGGTAGCCTTTTCGCACACCCACGATGGAGGACCCGTCGCCCCTCTATTACCTGCAGGCTGCGGCCCTGCCTTTTTGTAGGAGGGCATAGCTCCGTGAGGAGGGCGCGATGAAAACTCGGTATCCGTCGGCCACTTTCTTCTCCACATTGTCCAGGGTGGTGTGGAACCAGCCGCTGGGGACGTTGTGGGCCTTGCAGATGTCCAGGACCTCTCGCACCAAGGAGAGAACCTCGGGATGCTCGTACTGGCGCGGGAAGCCCAGCTCCTGGGAGAGGTCGCCCTCGCCGATAAAGATCACGCCGATGCCCGGGACCTCCTCCAGTATCTTGGGGAGGTTCCTGATCCCCTCGGGGCTTTCGATCATCATGCAGCAAAGAATCTCTCCCCTGGGGTCCAGGGGCCAGAGGTCGGCGCGAGCATAGTACTCCTCCTGGGTCAACCCCCAGTAGGTAACGGCCCGGCCCGGAGCATCTCCCCGCCTGCCGAAGGGCTCCCGCAGGGGGTGGCCCTCCCGCTTCGGATAGCGCATGGCGGCTACGGCGTCATAGGCTTCTTGAACCGTGTCAATGTGAGGCCAGATTATGCCGTACAAGCCGGTATCGAGGACCTGCTTGGCGATCCAGTTGGACCCCCCCTGGTTGGGCGGAATGCGGACGATGGGGGTCACCCGTGGGGCAACCGTTCCCCCCTGGGCGATCTGGCGGCGATCCAGCATGGACTGCAGCCCGTCCTGCAGCGCCCGGATGTCGTAAGGGCCGTGCTCCATCTCGTACAGCACGCCGTCATAGGGGGCGCTGGTGCCGGCCTGAGCGTCGGCCGGGCCGGAGCCCAGGAAGGCCACCTGGCCCTGTTCCAGGGCCTTGATTATGCCGTTGAGGCGGGGAAGCTCTGCCATCATTTCCTCCTGCGGGTCGGGTTACTCAAACGCGCCCAGTATAGCAACAAGGATGGTAGCGACGCCATGTAAACTTTGTGTGGTTTGGGAGCTACCCCTGCTCACGTCTCGACCCCTCGTTACTCGGTCAACTTAGGGCAGCCCCAAATGGACGTCAAACTGACTCGGGCTTGCCCAGCGGAGTTGTTCATCCGAGGTAACAAGAATGACGCCAGCGTCCAATGCGGCCGCAAGACGCACGAAGGGCAAATCTGAAGTGCCACGCACCTGGTCTTTATGCTTTGCTTCGGGGGAACCTCTTTTCCCGGAGAACCTGCAAAATCCGACCATTTCAGGCACGAAATGAGGGATTGGAGCGTGAGACGAGATTCGAACCCGCGACACCCTGCTTGGAAGTCAGCTACTCGCGGGATAGGCCTATTTTCCGCTTTTCCTCAAACAGGGATTAGGCAGGTTCTCAAGGGCTTTGCCCCTCAGTCAGGCACATATTCCGATATGATTGGCGTGGTTGTCGAGCCGTGACCCAATACGTATAATCGAGAGCACAAAACCAAGGTGAACTCCTCCACGACGTCTAAGGGGGTAACGTACATGGTCATGACATTCGAGCGAGGATTCGCTGAGGTAGAACGGTCTGCCATCGCGGCGGCTAAAGCAAGCGGCGCAATCGTCGCTGCAGCCAAACAGTTGCAGCGGGCGGCCCAGGAAGGCGATATCAACAAATTGCGGAGAGCTGCGGAAAGGCTGAGCACCGCGACCGATGCTGCCCGCCAAGACATCGCCAATGCAAAGACCGCCTGGCCCTTCACTGACCAGGAGGAGAAGGCTTACTTGGCTGAGTCCTATCAAGTAGAGCTTCTTGAAGAAGCTGGGCGGGCTGGGCTCACCATTCATTCCCGCGACGCCCGACTTGTTGCGTTCCCATCGATTCTTCAGATATTACCGACCGACCTGGCGATGCGCGTTGATCGAAAGCGGGTCACTGCAATTCGTCCCTCCCACCTAGTGCGTACGCTGCTCGCAAACCAAACAAGGAAGGCGCGTTATCCTAGCGAGCGTTTCCTAGAAGCGCTGCATGATGCGTACAAATTCATTGTCGGGCAGAAAGGCGGCGGCGTGATTCTTCTCTCACGGGTCTATCAAGCTTTCACGCTGCAACCGGGAGCGGCCAGTGAGTACGATAAGAGTGCTTTCGCACGGGACATCTTCATGCTCGATCGTAACGGCGTCACCAGAACGCGTGGGGGTGCTCGTTTATCCTTGCCTGCCAGCACAGGCACTCGGGGTGGCGGAAGTAACGTCTACACATTCGTCGCGCCGGATGGCGAGGTTGTAAAATATTACGGCATCCAGTTCACGGAAGATTAACTAATGACCGCCACGATTGACCCCAGGCAATGGCTTGTGTTCCTTCGTACCGAATACTTGGACAGCTTCATTAGAGATGGCGGCACATCCATAAAAGTCGTTGTGCCCCTGGACGAGGACATGAGGTCAGGAATTGAGCGTGACATTTCGGGTCTTGCCGAAACTACCGGATATGTCATCGCTCGGGTGTCTGCGGCAGAAACGCGTGTTCACATGATTGACCAACTGTTCTTCCGCGTAGCCGAGCAGATCCCCTGGCGGCAGCTTAGTCGCAAAATCCTTGTGGGCCTCGCCAAGACGGCAGGTTACGCCCCGCCCGCTCCCGAGAGCACTGCGCCGGTGGTCGATGGACTGGCTGTGGCCAACAACCTGGACCCCAGCATGGTGCAGATGGAAGCCCGCCGCTGGATCCAAGATCAAATCCTCCTACAGAAACATCCCACGTTCCGCCAGCGGTCTTTGGCGAAGGACTTTCGCGTTGCCGTCACCCAACTCTGCCTAGCTGAACTCTCCGGAGGCCCTGATGGTGAGACTATCAGCGAGGTGATAACAGACTGGCTGACCGGACGAAACAAGGCAGTCGCAGCAGTCAAGCCCTATCAGATATTCGCACGCGTAACCCGCAGTAATGCGCGCCACCTACTAGAGTCGTTGCTTCTGTGGATACGGTTTGCTGGCCTCCCAGGGCTAGTCATCCTGCTGGACCTCTCGAGAGTCGCCCTTGCCCGCAACCCACGTGACGGCCTTGTGTACTACACGAAGGCGGCAATGTTAGATAGCTACGAGGTCATCCGGCAGTTCATCGATGCCACCGACCGCATGAAGGGCTGTCTCATGATCGTTATGCCCGCGCTCGAGTTCCTTGATGAAGAGGACAGCGGACGTGGCATAGGTACGTACGACGCGCTGCGATTTCGCGTCTACGATGAAATCCGAGACCAGCGGCTCGTCAATCCCATGACCGCGCTAGTACGGTTGTCTCCTGGGGGGAACGTGGCGTGAATCAGATATCAATGACTAACGAAGATCTGTGCCGTGCGCTCGAGGCTCTCCGCAACGGCGTTCCAAACCGTGATGCTGTCCGCGTGCTAGGCTGTGGGCAGACCTCGGTAACAGAACGCTTCCGTCAGCAACTAAGTGAGGTCGAGAGTGCGGCACGCGATGACAGTCAAGCAAAAGGCATGTTAGTGTCTGGCGGGTTCGGTTCGGGCAAGTCGCACCTGCTTGAGTACCTCAAGCATCTCGCGCTCGAGGCTAACTTCGTGTGCAGCCTGATTGTGATTAGCAAAGAGACTCCTCTGTACGACCCGGCGAAGGTATATACCGCAGCTATTGAGTCCGCCGTTGTACCGGGGGTGACAGGCCATGCCATCCACGAGATCGCCCTGCGCTTACGACCAGACTCAGTGTCGTATGCCCAATTCTTTGCAGCGGTCAATCGCGAGGATAGCGGGATTAGCCCGATCTTCCCGGCGACGCTCCTGCTTCACGAGCGCCTGAACAATGACCCGGAAATGCTCGAGAAGATTCGAGGTTTTTGGGCAGGCGAGGGGCTGCCAGTCTCGGATGTCCGGGCGGGCTTGCGTCAAATCGGTCAGGCGGCGAACTACCATCTTCGCAGAATGCCGCCGAAGAAGGAACTAGCTATCCAGCGATTCAAGTTCGCAGCGGGGCTTGCGATGGCCGCCGGCTGTCGCGGCTGGGTGCTCCTGATTGATGAGGTCGAGCTAATTGCCCGCTATAGCCGCCTCCAGCGAGCGGGTTCATATGCAGAGCTGGCGCGGTGGATGGGACGTGTGGAGACGGAGCAATGCCCGTGCGTCACGGCAGTCGCGGCCATTACCGACGACTTCGCACTAAAAGTGCTCCAGGGAAAAACGGGCGATTCGGACTACGTCGTTCCATATTTGGAGAGCCGCGGTAGCGACCAGTACCTCTCGCTGGCAGGTCGCGCTGCAATGGGCATGCGTATCCTTGAACGAGAAGCCGTGAAGTTGGTCCCGCCTGACAACGAAGTTCTCGAGCAGACTTGCGAGACGCTCAGGGACATCCACGCGAGAGCATATAGTTGGAATCCCCCCGCCGCGAGCTCCGGAGCACTGTCCGTGCGTCGTGCCATGCGGTCCTATGTCAGGCGATGGATAAACGAATGGGACTTACAGCGCCTTTATCCGGGCGAACCATTGGAGACCGTGGAGACCGAGATGAAGATCAATTACACAGAGAGCCCGGAGTTGGAACAGCCTCCTGAAGAACAGACTGGACCCGTCGGCGAGCCGTAGCGATGCCGATTCCCTTCCGTGACCTACGCGAGGACGACTGTTTAGACCTCGCAGGTTACCTGCGATTCATAGGTGAAGAGGATGGCCGCGGCATCCGCGCCGCTCTGTTTTTAGTGAACGCACGGGGCGAGCCAATCGACTTCGCTTTTTCTAGAATGGACGTCTCGGCATCGTTCCTTTGGCGCACAGGCGAAGCCAAACGCAATGCCGTATCCAGGCTCGCGGCAACGCTCTTCGAAGCATGTCCCAGGGTTCCCTGCCTGCTGTTGGCACTATCCGCAGAAGTACATCCGCGGGTCTTCACTGAAGACTTACTCGTTGACGTGCCAGTTTGCCGGGTTGCCGATACGGAAGATGTGCCAAGAGCCCTCAGTGAAACAGCCGAGAGCCTCTCTGGTCAGGTCCATCTGTTTTGGGTGGCAAAGCCTGCCGAGGAGAGCTCCCCAGCTCGCCGCTTACTCGACGCCTTGCAAGCCCGCCAAATCCTTACCGAACCGTTCGACCGCGCAGCACGGGGTATCGAAGAAGCGTTTCGTGACTAACCAGGCATGGTGGCGTCGAGTTCTCAGGGAAGGACAACGGTCCCGTTGGTTTCCCTGGATAACCCGCGCCGAACCACCAGCAGAAACGCCTCTTCGAGTTTCCGCTCTTGCTACGACCCCTACGGACGCCAGGACCATGGTCGTCGAAATGGTCGAACCAAAAGGGGTCGTTTGCCTGTTTCGAAGCCTGCCCTACCCCAAACAAGAGGCAGTCAGCGTCAACGTTGAGTCGCTTCCCGAACGAGTGCCGGCTGAGCGAAGTAAAGAAGCTAATTCCCACGTTGCTGACACACCCTCACAACTTCACCCTGGGGTTACACGAATCCAAGGACCTTCTTTAGCACAACGGCTTCGCGCTGCGCTGCTTGTCCCACTGGACGCGCTACTGCCCGGCGAGACATCGCTTCTTGAATGGCCGTCAACACTCCGGGACTATCAGATTGAGGGTGTCCGAGCCGTTCTGGAGCGCGATCGCCTCCTGCTGGCGGACGACATGGGGCTTGGTAAGACGATACAAGCAATTGCGGCCATGAGAATCATGTGCCGCCAAAGGCAGATTCAGCGCACACTTTTGATCGTCCCAGCGGGTCTCATGGACCAGTGGCGCCGAGAGCTGAACCGCTGGGCGCCGGAACTTCGCGTCATTCCGGTTCGAGGACCCGCGCACGAGCGTTCTTGGCAATGGAACGCCGCCGCCCATGTGACCATCGTCTCCTACGAGACGTTTCGATCGGACTCTGCTTCGAGGCCGCCCTCAGGGTCGCTCCGCGAGAGGTGGGACCTCGTTGTGCTAGACGAAGCACAGAAGATCAAGAATCGCGGGTCCGGTATAAGCCGGGAGGTTAAGCGCCTCGTCCGTCGACGTTCGTTGGCGATGACTGGAACCCCTTTGGAGAACAAGGTCGATGACTTAGCCTCTATCCTCGAGTTTGTCGACCACAACGACGACGGGACATCCAAGCACTATACTCCGGGGAGCAGGCTCCTGCAGCGGCATAAGGAACTGCAACTTCGCCGTAGGAAAGCCGATGTGCTCAGCGAACTTCCTCCCAAACAGATGATCACTCTCACCATCCCTCTTCTTCCGAACCAGCTTGACGCATACGCGAGGGCAGAAACCGAAGGTTTGGTCCAACTGCGACAACGCGGGGCTGCTATTCGAATCGAACACGTCTTGGAGCTCATCACGAGATTGAAACAGCTTTGCAATGTTGATCCAGTAAGTGGCGAATCGGCCAAGTTCGAAGACATTCGGGAGCGCCTTGAGGTTCTGAACGAGGAGGGGCATCGGGCCCTCTTGTTTTCGCAATATACAGATGAATTTTTCGGCGTTGCCGCGGCAGCGAAATCCCTATCAGAGTTCAATCCCCTTACCTACACCGGATCACTCTCCAGTGGCGAGCGGGATGCTGTCATCCAACGTTTTAAAGCTGACAAATCGCACCGCGCACTAATACTCTCACTGAGGGCAGGCGGAGTTGGCCTCAATCTTCAGGAAGCTTCGTACGTGTTTCATATAGACCGTTGGTGGAATCCCGCGGTCGAGCGCCAGGCCGAGGATCGGACCCACCGCCTCGGGCAGATTTACCCGGTGACGATAGTAAAATACACCTGCCTGGGAACGATAGAGGAACGAATCGACCGAATCTTATCCGAAAAGCAGCAACTGTTCGATGAGATGGTCGACGATGTGTCCATCGATGTTACGTCTAGCCTTACTCGAAACGAGCTCTTTGGCTTATTCAACCTCGAACCCCCAGTTGGACCCGAAACCCAGGAGCGATCACGGAGAACTGGTCTTCAACTGGAGGAACGATGCGCCGCAATTCTCGAAGCCAGAGGGTGGAGCGTACAACACACCCCTAGGAGCCACGACGGCGGCGTCGATCTCATAGCGTTGAGAACCGATGAGGTCGGCCTTGAGCAGACGCTGTACGTGCAATGCAATGACCACGCACGCACGGTCGGTGTTGAGACCGTGCGTGAACTCCTTGGCGTACTTCCCCTCGGCGGCGGTGTACGCCCCGTCATCGCTGCGCCTGGTGGCCTCACCACAGATGCGTTCAAACTCGCGGAGCTACGCAATGTGACCGTTTGGGATCAATCCACATTAGACCGTTTAGAGAGCCAATCAGCCCCATAACCTTGCACCGCAAGAACGGTGACTTGGTCTAGTGTCCTGAATCAGAGATTCGATGCAATAGTCCGGTAGGTTTGCAAAGCTATACTCGCGTTCATTGTTCGGGAGAGTTATTCAACGAACTTCCGTTTCAGGACACTGGAATACCTAGATCAGCTATGGCAGGAGGGGCGACGCCGGGAGAACGACGGACCCTGTTGCATGCGCTCAGCGAACGGGTCTACCTGGATCTGGAGGATGGGTTGGTGGGCGCCATTGTCCCAGTGCCTGCATTCCGCAGGCTGTTGGAGGCCTGATACAAATATCATTCGCAATCAGGTAGCGTAACGTGTTCGTAACCAAGACTTCACGCATCGTTAACCGACCAGAAACGCTTTCGTAAAACTCAGGCTATACTCTGGGCCTATGAAATTTACCGAGTGTGGCCTATGACCGGGTCGGCGACGTTGACTCATTGCCCTTATTGTGCCTTTCAGTGCGGGATGACTGTTGAAGGCCCAGTGGGTGCAGCATCGGTTAACGGGGACAGCGCGTTTCCCGTGAATAGGGGCGCGCTCTGCATAAAGGGATGGACTGCGGCTTCGCTTCTGGCTCATCCGGACCGTCTGTTGACCCCGCTCGTGCGTGATGCTTCCGGGTCACTGGCTTCAACTTCCTGGGAAGACGCCCTCGATCTGGTAGCTCAAAAGTTCACCGAAACGCAAGCGAAACATGGTCGGGACGCCGTTGGCATATTCGGCGGCGGGTCTTTGACCAACGAGAAGGCCTATCTGCTGGGAAAATTTGCCAGAGTGGCCCTGCAAACCTCAAGCATCGACTACAATGGCCGGTTCTGCATGTCCTCCGCGGCGGCGGCCGGCATACGGGCCTTCGGTATCGACCGGGGGTTGCCCTTTCCCCTCGAAGACATTCCGCAGGCGGAACTAATTTTGCTGGTTGGCAGCAACCCGGCGGAAACGATGCCGCCCATGATGCAGTACTTCGACGCGCAGCGCAGCAACGGAGGCCAGCTCATTGTTGTTGATCCACGGACGACCGTTACCGCACAATCGGCCGCGTTGCACCTTCGCCTCACCCCCGGTTCGGACGCCGCCCTTGCCAATGGCCTGCTGCATCTGCTCATCCGATTCGGTTATGTCGACGAGCAATACATCCGAGATCGGACCGAGGGCTTTGAGCGAGTGAAGGCTTCGGTGAACGCGTACTGGCCGGAACGCGTCGAGCGGGTGACCGGCGTGCCGGAGAGCCTGCTCACACAAGCCGCACATCTATTGGGCCAGGCAAAGACCGCAATGGTGCTGACGGCGCGGGGCGCTGAGCAACAGGCGCAGGGCGTGAATAACACGCTCGCATTCATCAACATCGCGCTTGCGTTGGGGCTGGTGGGTAAGCCCTCTAGCGGCTATGGATGCCTCACCGGTCAAGGAAACGGCCAAGGTGGCCGGGAGCACGGTCAGAAGGCCGACCAGCTGCCCGGCTATCGCCGCATTGACGACCCGATTGCCCGACGGCACATCGCTGCGGTGTGGGACATCCCCGAGGAATCGATCCCTGGACCGGGCAAGTCGGCGTACGAAATGCTGGATGCTCTAGGGACGGAGAACGGCGTTCACACTATGTTTGTCATGGGTTCGAACATCATCGTGTCTGCCCCGAACGCTCTTCATGTGCGTGAACGACTTCAGGCATTGGACTTCCTGGTAGTCGCCGACTTCTTCCTCTCGGAAACCGCACAGCTCGCGGACGTGGTTCTGCCCACAGCTCAGTGGGCGGAAGAAGGAGGGACCATGACTAACTTGGAAGGTCGCGTCATTCTGCGACACAGGGCTTTTAATCCTCCCGAAGCAGTCAAGACCGATCTCGAAGTCATATGCTCCCTCGCGGCCCGGTTGGGCAGCGAAAGGAACTTCTCTTCCACAAGCCCAAGGGAGGTCTTCGAGGAGCTGCGCCGGGCCAGTGCTGGCGGCGTCGCTGATTACTCGGGTATCACCTACGAGAAAATCGAGGCTCAGCGAGGGGTTTTCTGGCCGTGTCCTGACGAGGCGCATGCCGGTACACCCCGAGTGTTCGGCCGGACCTTCCCGACTCCCTCCGGCCGCGCCAAATTCCATCCGGTACAGCATCAGCCGCCCGCGGAACAGCCAGACGTCGATTATCCTCTCTTTCTCACCACGGGCCGGGTCCTCTCTCATTATCAGTCGGGTACGCAGACCCGCCGTATCGACCACCTTATGGAAATGGCGCCTGAGCCCCTGGCGGAGATGCATCCTACTGCCGCCCAGCGCTGTGGTGTTCGAGACGGTGAGCTGGTGCGCCTGATTACCAGGAGGGGTGAGGCGACGTTTCGGGCAAAGGTGACCCTGAATATACGTGAAGATACCGTGTTTGTGCCTTTCCACTGGGGTGGAAAAGGTTCAGCGAACCTGCTGACCAACCCCGCGTTGGATCCGGTGAGCCGCATGCCGGAATTCAAAGTCTGCGCGGTACGAGTTGCCCCATTTAGCGGAACGTCCAAGGAAAGGAACGAGACCCTATGATCAAGCAGCGATTAGTCGCGATTGGCAACGGCATGGCCGGCGCGCGCTTCCTGGAGGAACTGATTTCACGCGGCGGCAGAGATATGTACGACATTGTTGTTTTTGGCGAGGAGCCATACGGGAACTATAACCGCATCCTGCTATCCGGCGTTTTGTCCGGCACCCACCAGCCCAAAGACATTTTCATGAATCCTCTGGAATGGTATCGGGAGAATGGGATTCAACTCCACGCCGGCGTACGTGCTCAACACATCCAGCGAGTGGGCAGAAAGGTCTACGGCGCGGGCGGGATTATAGAACCGTACGACAAACTGGTCATCGCCACCGGCAGCCTACCCTTTGTGCCGCATATGGAAGGTGTGACCAAGGCGGATGGCAGTTATAAAGAAGGAGTCTTTGTCTTCCGCACCCTGGATGACTGCACTGATATAACTCGTTACGCCGCCGGGGCGAAGAGGGCAGTGGTGTTGGGCGGCGGCCTCCTTGGTCTGGAAGCGGCCAAAGGTCTCCTCAATCTGGGCCTCGAAGTCCACATCGTGCACCTCCTCGGCCATCTCATGGACAGCCAGCTAGACCCTGAGGCGGGAGCCATGCTTCGCCGCGAGATCGAAGGGATGGGCGTGCACCTTCATATGGACACCCATACCACTGCAGTCCAGGGGAACGGACCCATCACGGAGTTAGTCTTTGCGGATGGGTCGACCCTCTCCTGCGACATGCTGGTCGTTTCCGCGGGCATCCGGCCGAATACGGACATAGCCCGGGAAGCCGGCCTCTTTGTAGAGCGTGGAATAGTCATCCACAACGACCTGTCCTGCCGTAACGAAGAAAACATCTACGCCATCGGCGAATGTGCCCAGCATCGCGGACGGGTTTATGGCCTGGTTGCTCCGTGCTGGGAACAGGCCCGAGTGCTTGCGGAGCGCCTGACCAACACACATTCGAAGGTGGAATACACTGGCTCAAAAGTATCGACCAAGCTTAAGGTTATGGGCGTCGAACTGGCAGTCATGGGAGAGAAAGACCCCAAAGAGCCAGCGGACGAGGTTGTAACCTACACGGAACCTTCCCGGAGCGTCTATAAAAAGCTAATTGTTCGAGACGGCAAGCTGGCGGGGGCTATTTTGCTGGGCGAAGGACTGATGGCCCCGAACATCATTCAGATGTTTGACCGTGACTCGCTGCTTCCCCCCAACCGGGCGGAGTTGCTCTTCCCATCAAGCGGTGGGCAGCCTCAAACACTCAACGTCGCGGATCTTCCGGACGACGCTCAGATATGCAACTGCAACGGCGTCAGCAAGGGCAAGATCGTGAAGGCGGTCGAACTTGGCTGCCGAAGCATGAAGGCTGTCTGTGACGCGACGAGGGCCGGCACGGGCTGCGGGTCTTGCAAGCTTCAGGTTCAAGCCATCCTCGAGCTCGCCTCGGATGGTCTGGTGGTGGATGATCCCTCGGTCCATTACTATGTGCCCTGCATCCCCATGACCAAACCCCAACTGGTGGAGGCTATTAAGGTCCAGAACCTGCGCAGCGTGTCCGCTGTTTTCAGTGCCCTGGCCGACGGCAAAGAAGACGCCGGCAGCAAGGTGGGCCTCGCCTCGTTGTTGAAGACGATATGGGGTAAGGATTACGAGGATGAACGCGATGCCCGCTTCATCAATGACCGGGTGCACGCGAATATTCAGCGGGACGGGACGTTTAGCGTCATACCCCGGATTTACGGCGGCGTCACGTCGGCCGATCAGCTCCGCCGCATTGCGGACGTCGCCGACAAGTATGAGGTGCCGATGGTCAAGATCACCGGCGGACAGCGTATCGACTTACTCGGTATTGCGAAAGATAAACTGCCTGGCGTCTGGCAGGACCTGGGAATGCCGTCCGGCCATGCGTACACGAAGGCCTTCCGCACCTGCAAGACCTGCGTCGGCACTGACTTCTGCCGTTACGGTCTAGGTGACAGTACGGGTCTCGGCATCAAGATCGAAGAGCGTTTCCAGGGCATTGAGTCACCCCACAAGATGAAGCTGGCCACCTCCGGATGCCCCCGTAATTGCGCCGAGGCGACCACCAAAGACGTGGGCGCCGTAGCAATCGAGGGTGGTAAGTGGGAAATCTATATCGGGGGGGCGGCCGGCTCGCAGGTGCGCAAAGGGGATGTCCTCTGCGTGGTGGACAACCACGAGGACGTGCTGAAGTTCATGGGTCGCTTCATGCAGTACTATCGGGAGAATGCCAAATACCTGGAGCGGACCTACGGCTTTGTGGAGCGCGTGAGCATCGATTATTTGAAGCGACTTCTGGTTGAGGACGCGGAGGGCATCTGCGAGCGGTTGGACGCAGAGGTCGAGGCTGCGGTTGCAGCTTACGTTGACCCATGGCATGAGGCCGAGGAACCCGTGCACCCAACCCAGTTCATTCAGCTAATTGCAGCGGGCAAGGGGGCGTAGAGGTCTGATGAGCATGACTGCTTTAGCCACCACAGAGGCTGTTTACGACCTGGGTCACCTGGGCCAGATCCCTGAAGGGGAAGGGCGTTGCTTTGTCTTGGGTCGGGTCCCCGTCGCCATTTTCCGCACTCGTCGCGGAGAAGTCTACGCCACCCAGGCGCGCTGCACGCATCAGGGCGGCCCGCTCGCGGACGGTCTCATTGGCGGAGAGACGCTGGTATGTCCCTTGCACGCATTTAAGTTCAATCTGGTCACCGGTCAATCCATCGGCCATGAATGCAAAGCTTTAAAAACCTACGCTGTATCGGTAAGCAGCGAAGGAATGATGTCAGTCACTCTCCCTGAAAACCCAAAGCAAATGGAGGACAGCGCGGCACGATGAAAGTCTCCACACCTACCGGACATCTTCCCACACTCATAGCATCGTTTCTGCATTTTGACCTGAGCTTCATGCTCTGGGTGCTGCTAGGCGCACTGGGGATCTATATTGCAGAAGGTCTGGGTCTCACTCCCTCTGAAAAGGGGATGATGGTAGCGATCCCAATCCTGAGCGGGTCGCTACTCCGGATCCCCCTTGGCCTGCTGAGTGATCGCATCGGGGCCAAGCGCGTGGGCGTAGGGCTGCTAGCATTCCTCTTTTTGCCCCTGACCCTGGGTTGGCAAATAGGAGAAAGCTTACCGTCTCTCCTCCTTGTTGGTCTCATGTTAGGAACAGCGGGCGCTTCCTTCGCGGTTGCGCTGCCACTGGCCAGCCGGTGGTATCCCGCCGAGCGCCAGGGGCTGGTGATGGGGATCACCGCTGCGGGCAACAGCGGCACAGTGCTGGCCAACCTCATAGCTCCCCGGCTGGCCGACGTCGTGGGATGGCACAATGTCCTGGGCATGGCGATGGCGCCCTTAGCCCTGGTCCTCTTGGCGTTCCTTCTGATGGCCAAGGACAGCCCGTCTCATGCAAAAGGGCAGCCCCTAGGCCATTACCTCACCGCGCTCAAGCACCGGGACCTGTGGATATTCTGCCTCTTTTATAGCGTCACCTTTGGCGGCTACGTTGGTCTGAGCAGCTTTTTGCCCATCTTCTTCAGAGACCAATATAAGGTGGACCCGGTCACCGCTGGATACCTCACCGCCCTGGCTGCTTTTGTGGGAAGTGGACTCCGTCCCTTCGGCGGATATCTCGCCGACCGTTTTACGGGTGTGCGAGTCCTCTCTGTCCTGCTGCTGGGCATAGGAGGCGTTTACCTTGCTGCTTCAACGCTCCCGCCGCTGCCGGTCATGGTCGGAGGCCTGGTACTTGGGATGGCCTGCCTGGGTATGGGCAATGGAGCGGTGTTTCAGCTGGTCCCGCAGCGCTTCCGCCAGGAAATCGGCGTGGCAACGGGCGTTGTCGGCGCTCTGGGAGGTCTAGGCGGCTTCATCCTGCCTAATCTTCTTGGCGGCATGCGAGAGAGCGTTGGTTCCTTCGGACCTGGCTTCCTTGTCTTGGGCGGTCTTGCTCTCGTAGCTCTTGTGGCGCTCAGGCTTCTCGCCTTGATTCAGGAAAGCTGGAGGCTGTCGTGGACTCCCTCGCCCACGATGACTGTCGCCAAACAGGGAACGTCTCACGCTGCTGTCGAGGTGGCTGAATACGGCTTGGGCGATTAAGGGAGTGGTAGTAGGGGGTACGTGGGACTCGTGGCAATGGGCAACAGGTTACTCCCACGGGAAGAGCCTCCTCCTTTGCAGACGTGCAGGAGTCTTACAATCGGTGTGCGGCCGGGAAAAGGGATGGGGCAGAACTATGAGGCGCCTTGCTCACTCTGCACCCCATGCTGGCTGATGCCGAGGGCTTTTTCTCGTTCGTCCAGCAGCCTTTCCTTCACCTATTGTTCGTCCAAAGCCGCGACGGAGAATCCGGATTTCTCGGCATCTTCGCGCAGTTGGCGGTTGTCTTACGTTAGTAAGTTCCATATCGATAGATAGTCGCGGCATGGTTGTTCCTCGGGCCGCTTTCTTACCTGAAAAACGATCTTCTCACAATCACAGCAGATGCCGTTTGAACTGAGGTCATCCTAAGACAATGCGGGTCAGCAGGGAAAGAATCAGCGAGATCGCACCAAGCGGGACGACGGCCATAGTGCTGGCGGGAGGACGCAGCGTGCGGATGGGCACGGACAAAGCTAGCCTTGTCTTCCAAGGGGAATTCCTGCTTGCCCGGGTCATTAACCGGCTCATTTCGCACTGGGACCCGATCCTCGTAATTGCGGCTCGTGGGCAAGCCCTTCCGCAGATTTCACCAAACTCCGTAAGAGTACTCCGTGACGAATACCCAGACAAAGGTCCCTTGAGCGGCATTTATACTGGCTTGAAGGCGGCTGAGACAACGTACTGTTCGGTTGTGGCCTGCGACATGCCCTTCGTAAATCCCCTTCTGTTGACGTATATGTTGGCAGTTGCACGAGAAGGGAATTATGAAGCGGTCATTCCTCTGGCCCTCGGCCAGCTTCAATACTTACACGCTGTTTACAAGCGCACATTGCTTGAGCCAATTGAACAGGCTCTCTGCGGCGACCGGTTGGCTCTCCACACCTTCGTTGGTAATAGGAATATCCGGGCAATAAGTGAGACAGATGTGATGCGCGTTGATCCAGGGTTGGCGTTCCATGATAATGTTAATACCCCCGCAGACCTAGCCCGCGCTGTTAAACGCTTGCCTTAAGCTCCTGAATGGCCTGCCGAAGCAACCACATGATCGGATGCGGCTTGGTTCAGGCACTGCATGACTGGAGATCGGAGGGTGTGATCACAGTATCCCTCTCGGTTTAAATCCCTTTACGCTCGGGGCTGCACCACGTTAGTTGTTCACCCGACTCAGCTTAGCGGAATCGTTTCCTGATACCGCAGTTTCTTCGATAATAGAAAATATTTTGTGGTGGAGACGGGGGGGCCTCCATCGATACCTGCACCACCACAGCCACCGAAATGGAGTGCAATTCGGGTGAGCATCATCTGAAGTAGATTGTTCGCGACAGCCTGCTTGGAAGGCAGCTGCTCGCGGGATGAGCCCATTTCCCGCTTTCCCTCAATTGGGAATTAAGCAGGTTCTCAAGGGCTTTGCTCTTCAGGCAATTCCATCGTAGCACTAGTGTCTCCAAAGGAGGAAAGTGTTACCCTGCATTAGCTAATACAGGGAGTAGTAGGTTCACCTTCACACTGGCGGTGACACAAACAACCCACACTTGCGAGAGATTGCAATCCTTTACAAGAGTGCCTGACGCCGCGGAGGTTCATATGAGACGGTTAGCAATGGTTTTGCTTTCGGGAGGATTAGACTCAACGACGGTCGCTGCTTTTGCGCGCCGAGAGGGCTATGAGGTAACTGCAATGACAGTGCACTATGGTCAAGTTCATAGCCGGGAAGTGGACTCGGCCCGTCAAGTTGCTGAAACCCTTCAGTTGCGGCACATAGTCGTCGATGTGTCCTTTTTTAGGGAACTGGCCTGGTACTCTGCACTCACACAGCCTGAGCGCTTTGCCGTGCCAGTTCATCGCTCAACTGCTGTCATGGCACAGGATATCCCGATTACCTACGTTCCGCTCCGCAATACCTTCCTAATGACGCTGGCAGCTGCTTATTTGGAAAGTGCAGCACTTCAGGTAATAGAGGTAGAGAGAGTTCCCCAAACAGACGTAGAAACGACCCTTTTCATAGCGGCAAACGCAATTGACTACAGCGGATATCCAGATTGTCGTCCTGAATACTATGGGGCCCTTGTGAAGACTCTAGAGCTGGGAAGCAAACTAGGGACTCAGTATGGCATTCCGTTCCGTATAGAAACCCCGCTTATTGACAAGGCGAAAAAGGAAATCGTGGAGCTCGCCTTTAAGGTGGGGGCGCCAATCGAACATACTTGGAGTTGCTATAAAGGGGAAACCAGACCCTGTGGCGCCTGTGATAGCTGCCTTCTGCGCGCAAAGGGATTTGAGGAAGCGGACAGAGCGGATCCCGCGCTAATGGAATCATGAGATGTTGAAGGTCAGTCGTTTACCCAACGGCCGCCCCGAAGTTTTCGCCTCGATTCAGGGCGAAGGACTTACGGCTGGGATGCCGAGCGTCTTCTTAAGATTAGCCCTGTGTAATCTTACCTGCAGTTGGTGCGATACAAAGTACACATGGGACTGGGAACATTATGACCCAGAGCAGGAAATCGTTGCGTTAACCAGGGATGAAGTGCTAGGTCTAGTGTCTGTAGAAATTCCTAAAAATGTCGTCATAACAGGCGGCAAACCGTTGCAACAGCAGAAGGAACTTGAAGAAATCGTCCGCAGCTTAAGGGCAGGTGGCTATCGAATTGAAGTTGAAACCAATGGAACACTAATTCCCACCAAAACAATGGAAGAGTGTGTAGACCAATGGAACGTCTCTCCAAAGCTTGCCAATTCTCATAACGGCCTAAAAAAGCGCCTCGTCCGCCGTTCTTTGACCTGGTATGCGGAAACTGAGAGGTCGACGTTTAAGTTCGTTGTAACCGAGCCGGAGGATTTAAGCGAAGTGGAGGATATACTTCTTGCCTTCGCACTACCTCGACACCGGGTGATTTTAATGCCCGAGGGGACTGAGGCCGGAACCCTGCAGGTGCGGGCTAAGTGGCTCGTGGAATTGTGCGTGAAGCACGGATTTCGGTTTGGAAATCGGCAACACATATTGTTGTGGGGTGATAAGAGAGCCACCTAACAGCAAAGAGCCCACCTATCGCTGTTCCCCAAGCTCGCATTCCCTCAAACAGGGATTAGGCAGGTTCTCAAGGGGCTTTGCCCCTCAAGCAAAGTAATAATTGCATATCTTGATGTTCTCGTCGAGCGGCTTCAATAGTTCTGCCAAGACTGTGAGTTCGACGGGATTCGAAACCCGGCTTCAAACTGCACATCTCAAATTGGGACGCGTTCTTGTTTGAGAAGTACCTACCTAGTTGAGCGAGCGGTGGAAGTGCCTCGTGACTTAAAGATTAGCTCCGACCCGTAAGTCAGATATAGAACATATTTTCTGGTGGAGACGGGGGGGAGTTGAACCCCCCGTCCAAAGGGCGATGTGCTGCGTATCCTACAGGCGTAGTCGGTGCTTTATTGAGCAGTTACCGTCCGCCGCCGACAGCGTCCAGTAGTGCGGGCCGACTGGTCTTTGAGCGCCCGTATCGGCGTCTAGGCGCTCGCACCCCGACTAATCGTCGCCGCTTCCCCACCCGTCGGGGGGAGATGAAGAGCGACGTCGCAGCCTAGTTAGGCCGCGAGAGCGTACTGAGTGTTGTCAGTTAGTTGTTTTGCCGGTTGATTAACGAGACGGTTACCGGCACCTCGGCCTGCAACGACAGTCGCAACTCCCCCTGTCGAGCCCCTACGTCCCCATACCACAGGTATTATACCATGAACCACTTGTTTTACATAACTACTGCATGTCACCGGAGGCAGGGGTTCCCTCTCACCACGGTCCCGCTGCTGGTATTCCGGGTGCGCCGCGTGTACAGCCGAAGGGCGCCATTGCAGACCGCCCAACGTCAAAGAACTGCACAGCCCCACGCCCCCACAGATCTCACACGCTGCTTAATATGGCTTTGTGTGTCTATCTTTGTCTGGATAACGAAGGGCTACAGCGAGTCCTTGGGGAAGAACGACGCCATAATCGATGTCGGCTGAAATGCCCAGCGTCAGCGAGATGCGGCCCACGTTTGTCTGTTGTTCAACGCTTGCGGGCAGTTCCGTGATGAGCTCTCCCCGCATGTTCCGAAGTTGGGCACGCCATTCCCCTGCCGGGTTGCGCAGGATGCGCACCACAGCGAAGCCCGACGGCATCATCGGACTTGGCGGCGAGAGGCGATAGTATCTGAAGAACACATCCTGCCCCTTCGACAGCTCCTCCAGCGTCAGCTTCTCCACACCCTGGAGGACCGTGTGCGCAATCAGCACGTCATCGCTTGTCCCAATTATTACCTGCCTGTAGGTGTCGCTCTTGCTGTTGTTAATCGTGGTGAGGGCTTGCTGGTAGAAGTCACCGGCTGCCTGGGCGATTTTCTGCCCCGCTGGCGTCAAGGGCGTCGTGTCAGGCCCACCCGTGCCAAGACCAAAGCTGGTTTGGCCCATGGACATGGCTCCCATCCAGTCTTCAGAAACTAGACAAGGGGGGATACGGTAGTAGCGGCACTTTATTATGGCCGAAGGTTGGGTCTCGGACGCCAGGGGCGCGGGGCCTCCCGGTCCCACATCCGCGTCTGTCTCCAGCGCTACCCGTGCATCCAGGTTCTTGAACTGTGCCCGCCATTGCGTTGTTCCTGCCATGCGCGAAATCCGGACGGTGTAGAAACCGGAGGGCAGAGCGGAGCCTGGGGGAGACGCAAGAAGGTAAAGAGCACGTCAGCGCCCTGTGCCAGTTGGTCAAGGCTCAGGTTCTCCACCCCGGCGATGCCAGCGTTCACAACGACCTTGCCTGTCTACTCCATGAAGTGACGCGAATCTCAAGATCGTCGGGCGTCCGCTGCCCGCTCGTGACATGCCACGCCTCCGCTATCAGATTCAGCAGTTGGCCCGCAACCACACCGATGTGCCTTTCGAGAGTGTCGTAGATGCCAGCGCCGGTGCCGAGATGCTGGATTCCACTATCACCAGACGATGCTCGCGGTGCAGTGGTCGCGGTGGGAGTCGGGGTAGGAGGTACCGACGTGGACGTGGGGGTGAATGTCGCGGTGGGCGGCACGGCGGTGGCGGTCGCAGTGAAGGTGGGAGTTATGGCCGCAGCGGTCGGGGTCGGTATAGCTGCTACTGGCGTCGATGTCGGGGTGAACGTCGGGGTGGAGGTGGGAGCCACCGGCAGCGGCCTTGGCTGGGTCGGGGTCGGGGTCGCTGTCGGCGACGCTGGCGAAGGTGTCGCGGACGATGGCGTGCTGAACGAGAAGGACGTGCCCCAGACCACCGGAGCCCCATTGCCCTGCACGCGTGGGCGCACTCGCCAGTAATAACGGGTCCCTGCGTCGAGCGGGTACGCAGCAGGCACCGTCCAGCTATTCAAGGGCTGGCTGATACCCCCATGGATCAGGTTCCAGTAGACCGCTGTCGCCGCGGTCCGGGGATCAGTGTCGAAGCCGGGGTCTTTGCTGACTTGAATCTCGTAGTAGAAGATGAACGGGTTGCTGTCAGCCCAGCGCAGGATAGGGACCAGCGCCCGGGTGGTCGCGCCCATGGACGGCTCCATAGGGCTGATGCTCGCCGCCGTGGCCGGTGGCGTCGTGAAGTGCCGGTCGGCCGACCAGGGGCCCCAGGAAGCATCGCCCTCCGATACCGAGACGGTCTTGTCGGTAGCCCGCACGCGCCACGTATAGGCCATGCCAGGGAGTATCACGTACGGCCCCTGGCCGAGCACAGGCGGCTCGATGGTGTAGCTGCCGGCAGCGTCTCGGATCAGGTTGATGCCGGGGCCGTCGTTGTTAAAGGGAATGACTTGAAGCTGGTGCTGAGTGGACCCCACTGGCAGTTCCCAGGTGAGCGTAACGGGCGTCATGGTCTGGAACTGGGTACTATCCGGCGGAGCACCGAGTTGCGGGGGCGCGGTGACCGTGAATGACAGCGCGTTGGACACGCCCCCACCGGGATCGGCGTTGACCACCGTCACCTGGCCCGTGCCCAGGGCAGCAATCTCTCGCTCGGCGAAAGTCACCTGGAGTTGTTTGGGGCTCACAAAGATGGTCGTCCGCGGCACGTCATTCCAATAAACTGTCGAGTTACCGTTCACGAAGTCCGATCCAAAAACGTCTAGGACAACTCCCGGATGACCAACCATCACGAACTGCTGGAGGACAAGGTTCAAGAGGGGCTTTGGAAGGCGTGGGCAGGACGCTAGCCCCCCAGCCCCCCCAGAGCGCCAATCCGGCGATGCGGCGTCGCCCAGGGGGGGAAACTTGAGGGCGCCATTCTCCCAATCATGGAAGAGCACCCGAAAAGCCGGTCGCAGCCAACAGGACTCCCAGGGCGGGAACCTCCCGGTCCCACCGTTGAGTGTTTCATCGCGCGGCGTCGGTCTCCCAGTCACCGGATTGGGCTGACACCCTGGCTCGCCCGCGGTGCAGAAGCGCGGCCGTCCATCCTCGCGCCAGGCGTGGTCCGAATCGATCGAGCGCAGCCAAGGCGTCCAGCTCCCGCTCCCGTCCTCATTGACCAGACCCTCGATCATGATGTTGGTCGGGTAACCTCTGCCCTGACGCACCCCGTAGGTCTTCACCAACGAGGCATTGCTGATGCGCCCCTGATCGACGAGGATATCCCCGAAGACGCGGTTCAGCTCGACGTCATCAAGGAGGAGTAGCTTGGCCAGTGTGACGGTATTCCCCAGCGGGGCGAAGGTCTGCGGATTGACTTCAGCCATATCGTTCAGGCGCGTGCTGACGGAAGGCAAACCGGGATAGGGTGGATAGGGAGAGTTATCCGGCACATGATGGTTGGCGCTTAGGCCCATGATCGCGTCCATCCGTGCGTGATCACTCGGGCGCTGGCCATCACCCTGGAAGAAGAGCTGGACGTCATTGGTACCGGGAAGGTCGATCTCGCCGACGTCTAGCCAGGCGGTTGGATGGGTCAGGATCGACTTCGCAAGGTCGATGTCGACACCCCAGGCGTCTTTGACCGCCTGCTTGATGATGTCCATGGCAGCCTCCTTGATCGTCAGGTAGGCTTCCATGAGGGGATTGAACGGGATGCCCAGCACAAGGAGGGAGTTCCCGAAGTACTGAAAATAATACTGAAGCAACAATAGATCGTTGCCGACGAAGTCCGGAAAGCCGAGCATCGAGATCACGTGAGATAGGATGAAGGAATTAGCCTCCTGTTTAACCACACTCGTAGCGCTGATCGCATTCTCACAATTCGCTCGCAGAGAGGTTCCTTCAGGGTAGTAGGGTTGGCACTCCAGGTTCTGGAGATTGCGGCGTGCCTGAGGGTCGAAGAGTCCCTTGGTGATAGCCAGGCCCAGCTCGCTCCAATGCTCCAGGCCGGTGTCGATATCGTCGATCCAAGCTCCGAGGTAACTCGCAATGAGATTATCGACTATCCCGGTATCTAACGGGTTAGGAACGCACACCTCCCAAGGCCAGAAGCCATAAGCTCCTTGTGAGCACACCAGGTGCGTAACCTCGATATCATTACGGATCCCGCGAGCGGTCTGAACTGGACCCACCGACACCTGTTGGGATACACAACCCCAGCTAATGTCGACGCAATTCTGAAAGCCGGCGGTGTTGATGCGCTTGGCCCGTTCGATCTGCAGCTTAACCTCAAGATCGAGAAAGGAGTCGATCGCCTGGCCGCGATCTAGGATAGGGGTCGCAGCAGACGCCTTGATCAGGGTGTTATAGATAAAGCTATGCGGGGCATCGAACGGGATGCCAGGCGTACTGTCGTCGCTGACGTCACCGTCCGGAAGCTGCGTTCGGTCCTCCCGATTGCCGTCGAAACCCGGGGTGGCATCACCGAAGTAACCCTCGACAATCAGGTGGCGCACGGCGATCTCCAGCTTGTCTTTTTCGGTCGCGACCTCCTCAACCCCGGGGAACACGCCTAGCGCAAAGTCGTTGACAACGGTGTGCGCCCAGACATCGCCGGCAGCATGGGTCAGAAAGCCATAGGTGAACGCGAGTATCTGGGCTTTCTCCGCGGGCGTGTAGGTGGCCCCGCTTTGGGCATCCCAGGCGCTGTAATAGATCTGCTGCAGCCAGGCGCCCGTGACCTTGGGATGGATAGAACCCTGACCGTAGATAATGTCCGGAAAACCGTCAGGTCCGACGACTCCAGCGTTGTAGAACTGGGGCCAGGCGGTCAGGGCGGCGACAATCCCTGGCGGGACCAAGTAGGCGCGCCCGTTGATAGTGACGTGGCCGTCGTCAATCGCATCGAGCCTGGCCAGGTCGCCGGTGTAGACATGGGTGTAGGGCTTCCAGGCCTGGGCTGGTCGCGGCTGCTGAATGAAGGGGAGTGACACCAGCAGCAGAGCCATTAGGAGACGCCAACCGAGCGAGAGGCGACTTCGGAACGCGCGGCGTCGCTGGTGTGAGCTACCGGTCAGGCTAAAACTAAAAGGCATGGTACCGTCCTCCAAGATGATTACTTCAGATGCCAGGGGTCACAGGACCGGCGCTACATATCGGCCAGGTCGACTTTGACTTCGACGCCAAAGACGCACTCGATATCGATGACGGTGAGCTTGCATTTGATCCGGGGTTTTGCCGCGGCAGCGTCGGACTCCTGGGGGAGAGAGACACTCGCGCGCGCTTCAGCGACCACTCTGCCTGCCTCGTTGCGAAGGCGGGCGATACCCGGCGCTTCACTCCCGGGGTCCGCGCCCGGCGACCACGTGACGTTCACGGTATAGAAGCCCGCCGGTAAACCGGTCTTGGAATTCCGCAGCCAGAGGTACGTGAACAGAACATCAGCGCCGGCTTCGAGTTGGCTACGCGTCAGGTTCTCGACACCGGCGATGCCGGCGTTCACGATCACGGTATCCTCCAGCGAAGCGTAGCTCAGGCCCGTGGGGTCAGCGGCCACGCCTGCGCGTCTGGCCGCGGCGACCACCGACGAGGTCGCCGCCTGCCTCACCTGCTGCTCCGTCATCGACATATCCGGCGGCCCGGCAGCGGCCCCGCCCAGGCTCTCGGCCAGGTCGAAGCCCACCATGATCCTCGCGCCGAAGGGACACGCCATATCGATCGTGACGAACTCGACGGTGAGTTTGCATTTGATCGTCGGTTTTGCCGCGGGGTCCGGCTGCTGGGGGAGAGAGACCCTCGCGGGTACGTCAGCGACCACTCTGCCTGCCTCATTGCGCAGGCGGGCGGTACCCGGCGCTTCACTCTGGAGGTCCGCGCCCGGCGCTGACATGACGTTCACCGTGTAGAAGCCCGCCGGTAGACCGATCTTGGAATCCGGCAGCGAGAGGTACGTGAACAGGACATCAACGCCCGCTTCGATCTGGCGACGCGTCAGGTCCTCGGCACCGGCGGTGCCGGCGGCCACGATCACGGCGTCGTCCCGTGACGCGTAGACGAGGCCGGTGGCGTCGACGGCCACGCCTGCGCGTCTGGCCGCGGCGAGCACCGACGAGGTCGCCGCCTGCCGGAGTTGCTGGTCCGTCGCGGGCACGTCAATGGCAGGGGTCCTGAACATCCACGTCGACGACCACGCCACCGGCGCGCCATCGCCCTGCACCCGGGGCCGCACGTGCCAGTAATACGTGCTGTCCAGTTCGAGCGGAGCATTAGTGGGGATGGTGTAGCTATTGCGCGGCATGGTCTGGCCGCCGTGGATCAGGTTCCAGTACACCGATGCGATGGCAGTGTTCGGGTCGGTGTTGAAGGACGGGTCCTTGCTGACCTGCACCTCGTAGTAAAAGACGTTGCGCTCCGCATTGTCCCAGATCAGGTTCCCCCACCGGTCAAAGATCATGCTGCCCTCGGCCGGGCTCACCAGCCGGATGCCGGCGCTGGAGGGCGGCGCAGTCACGAATATCGGTTCGGCCCAGGCGCTCCAACCGGGATCGTTCTCGCCCACGGCCGTGGTGGCCTGCGTGGTCCGCACCCGCCAGGTGTAGCTCATCCCCGGCAGTATCACGTAGTTGCCGGTGCCCATGAGCGGCGCCTGCACCTGGTAGCTGGTCTCAACATCGCGGATCAGGTTGATGCCGGGACCGTCGTTGCGGAAGGGGATAACCTGGATCTGGTACTGCGTCGTCCCCGGCGGGTTGGTCCACTGCAGCAACGGGGCCATGTCGACGCTCACAAACCCGTCCGCGGGACCAACGGGCGTCGGCATCGGCATGGACTTGGGCTTGCATTTACCGGCGCTGCCGGCGTTGTAGATGTTCCGGACTTCCTGGAAGTCCAGGGTGCGGTTGAAGAACTCCACCTCATCGATCAGGCCCTGGAAGTTGAAGCCGCCAAAGGACTCCTGACCAATCGACAGGTCGGCGATGGTGGTCAAGGACCCGGAACGCCCGGTCGGGTCGAAGGTCAACACGACCACACCGTTGACGAATAAGGTCCCGCCGGTGGCGCTGCCCCGCGTGACAATGGCCGCCACGTGGTGCCAATCCCCATCCGCGATCATGGGGCTGGTGGATATGTAGTTCGTGAACCCTGCACCTGCGCCTCCATCCGCCAGTTGTATGCCGAAGCGCCCGTTGCTCACAAACAGAGCATAGCCTGTATAAACGCCGTTTACGGTTCTGGTCCGCTTGTCGAGGATGTCGGAGGTGCCGCTCGCCTCCTTGGTGAGGACCCAGGCATCCAGGGAAAAGTCGCCCGTACCGGGGTTGAGCGATGGACCGTTTGGCACCTTCACGTAGTCGTTGGCCCCCGGCAGGCTGAAGGCCGCGGCCACCTTGCCCGGCGCGTAGGCGGCCCCGCCCATCAGGGTCCCATGAGCCGTACCGGCGATGTCGTTGGGATGGTTGTCGCCCGGCCACCAGCCCACCATGCCACTGGGCGGGGCAACGCAGCTCAACGGGGGCGCGCCCACATCGCCCTTCACACATGAGGTGTTGTTCGCCAGGATTGTCTCCGAGACATTGGCTCCGCTCAGGGCGACCCGCGCGCAATTCTCGAAGCTCCCCGCTGCGGCAGCGCTCACCGTAACCGAAATGGGAGGAAGCGCGCCGAGTCCGACCGGCTGAGCGCTCGCGAGCCAGGTGCAGGTCAACGTCGCCGGTGGATTTGCCCCCGCTACGACGCATGTCCATGAACCGCCCCCCGGGGCTGGCGGCAGCACGGTGAACCCGGCGGGCAGCACGTCGGTGACGGTTATGGTGCCCGACGAGATAGTGCCTGGCCCAAGGTTTGCCACGGAGAGCAGGAAGACCTTTTGGTTGGGCGCGGTGGTGTCGCTGACGCGCTTCGAGATAGAGAGGTCAACTTCGGGATTAGTCTTGCACTTCCCGGCGCTGTCGGCCTTGTGGATGTTCCGGACTTCCTGGAAGTCCAGGGTGCGGTTGAAGAACTCCACCTCATCGATCAGGCCCTGGAAGTTGAAGCCGCCAAAGGACTCCTGGCCAATGGACAGGTCGGCGGTAGTGGTTAAGGACCCGGAGCGTCCGGTGGGGTCGAAGGTCAACACGATCGCCCCGTCGACGAATAAGGTCCCGCCGGTGGCGCTGCCCCGCGTGACAATGGCCGCCACGTGGTGCCAGTCCCCATCCGCGATCATGGGGCTTGTGGCGACGTAGTTCGTGAACCCTGCGCCTGCGCCCCCGTCCGCCAGTTGTATGCCCAGGCGTCCGTTGCTCACGAACAGGGCATAGCCGGTGTAGATGCCCGCGGTCCTGGTCCGCTTATCGAGGATGTCGGAGGTGCCGGTGGTCTCCTTGGTGAGGACCCAGGCATCCAGGGAAAAGTCGCCCGTGCCGGGGTTGAGCGACGAGCCGTTGGGCACCTTCACGTAGTCGTTAGCCCCCGGCAGGCTGAAGGCCGCGGCCACCTTGCCCGGTGCGTAGGCGGCCCCGTTCATGAGGGTGCCGTGGTTCGTACCGGCGAGGTCGTTGGCATGGTTGTCCGCGGGCCACCAGCCCACCATGCCGCTGGGTGGGGCAACGCATGCCGAAGGCGGCGTAGCGGGCGGCACGGTATTGGTGACGCAGGCCCTGTTGTTGGCGAGATCGGGATCGGCTGGCGTTGCCGCGTTGCTGCCCTGCGACACCGACGCGCAGTTGGTGACTGCGCCACCCGCCGCGCCGACGTTGAGAACGATGGTGCTCGTGAACGACTGACCGGGGCCCAGCGGCGTGGGGTGGTTGGGGTCGGTGCAGACGATGGGCCCGGCGGACCCGCCGGAGCAATTGGCGCTCACGGTCCCGAACTGCATACCCGCCGGGGTGGTGGGCAGTGAGTCGGTAACCTGGACCGGGGTGGCGGCGGGCACCCCGCCGATGTTGGTGACGGTGATGGTGTAGGTGACAGTTGATCCCGAGACCACGCCCACCTTGGTGATGGCGAGGTCGGGTCCAGTCCCACAGTTAACTTCCTTAAACAACTCCGCAGTGGCCTGTACGGTGCCACCACCGGTCCCGCCCGCAACGACAACACATCCGTTGTTGAGGCGGGTGGCGGTGTGGAGGTAACGGGCATACGTCATACTGCCGGTAACTGAAAACGTGCCCGCGCCCGCGTTATATAGCTCCGCCGGGCTGCTCTGGCCGGGGCCGGCTCCACCCGCGACCAGCAGGTCCCCGCTAGGGAGGAGGGTCGCAGTGTGGTAGGACCGGGCAGCCGCCATGCTGCCGGTGGGCGAAAAGGTGCCCGAGTTCGCGTCGTACAGCTCAGCGCTGGCCACGGATGAGTTTCCGATGGCGAAGAACCCGCCCGCGACCAGGGCCGTCCCGCTGGCGAGGAGCGTGGCGGTGTGGGCGTAACGGCTGGTCGCCATGTTGCCGGTGGGCGAGAACGTGCCCGCGCCCGGGTTGTACAGCTCCGCGCTGGCCAAGTAGCCGCTGCCGCTGGCCCCGCCCGCGATAAGGACCTTGCCGTTGGGGAGGAGCGTCGCCGTGTGGTATTGGCGGGCGGCGCCCATGCTGGTGGTGGCGGTCCAGGTGCCCGCGCCCGGGTCGTACAGCTCCGCGCTGGCCAAGGAGCTGCTGCCGCTGCCGCCGCCCGCGATAAGGACCTTGCCGTTGGGGAGGAGCGTCGCCGTGTGGTATTGGCGGGCGGCGCTCATGCTGGTGGTGGCGGTCCAGGTGCCTGGGCCCGGGTCGTACAGCTCCGCACTGGCCAGGGTTGAGGCTCCAGCGCCGATCCCGCCCGCGATGAGGACCTTGCCGTTGGGGAGGAGTGTCGCCGTGTGGCCGTAACGGGCGGTGGCCATGCTGCCGGTGGGGGAGAAGGTGCCCGCACCCGCGTCATACAGCTCCGCGCTGGCCAGGTAGCCAAAGCTGCTGGTGTACCCGCCTGCGACGAGGACCTTTCCGCTGGGGAGAAGGGTCGCCGTGTGGCTGGAGCGGCCGGCGGCCATGCTCCCCGTGCTGGTCCAGGTACCGACGGCTTGGGCCACCGGCACACCGGCCGGGTTAATGCTGCCCACTAACAGGGTCAGGAGCACTACCAGGACTAGCGGCAGGCGCAACCATTTCCTCATATTCATACAAACGGCCTTTCTCAACTGCCTTACTCGAGGGTTGCTCCGCTGGGGCGGGGCGTTTTCGGACTTATCCTGCTACGGTCCCCGAGCTCCGGCGATTTCGTGGAGACATAGAACATCAGCATCATCTTACCATGCCGGTTCCCACTGGTCATGAGATTCCTCATACGCGGTCACCGTGAGCGTCCCAGGTGCGTACATGGATGGCACGGGTCATCCCGCCAAGTTCTGGGCAGTCGTCCTTGCAGGAGCGCGCTGAGCCGGAACGCCCTGCTCATCGCGCTCCGCACGCTGAGCGTATGCTACAATGCTCCCTGTGACCCCGCCACAGGCGGGCGGTCCCAGGAGGGCGCCAGTGGTCCTGAGCGATAGAACAATCAAAGAGGAAATTGCGGCGGGCAGGCTCGTCATCCAGCCGCTGGAGCCGTCCTACATCCAGCCTGCCAGCGTGGATGTGCGGCTTGACCGCAGATTCCTCGTCTTCCGCAACAACCGTCGACCGTACATCGACGTGAGGGAAGACACCAGCGACCTCACGGAGATGGTGGAGATCACGGATGATGTCCCCTTTATGCTCCATCCCAACCAGTTCGTCCTGGGTTCCACCCTGGAATCGGTCACGCTGCCCGACGATCTGGTGGGACGGCTGGAAGGAAAGAGCTCTCTGGGCCGGCTCGGCCTGCTCATCCATTCCACCGCGGGATATGTCGACCCCGGATGGAGCGGCCACCTCACCCTTGAGCTGAGCAACGTCGCCAACCTGCCCATAACTCTCTACTATGGGATGAAGATCGGCCAGATATCTTTCCTCCGGCTCACCGCGCCTGCAGAGAACGTCTACGGGTCGAAGGAGGCGGGGTCCCGCTATCAGGGCCAGAGCCAGCCGCCCGCCAGCAAGTACTACCTGGATTATCAGCCCCTACACGCTCCGCGCCTTCGGCGCTCCAAAGAGCAAAAGTAACGCCTGTAACCAACCTGGGAGTACGCCAATGATTAACGAGCAACGCCTGAGGCAATATTTCCTTGACCTCGTCCAGATTGACAGCGAGGCCCGCTACGAGCACCAGATAGCCATGAAGCTCAAGGCGGACCTGGAAGCCCTGGGCGCGACGGTGGAGGAAGACGACGCGGGCCCGCGGGTCAACAGCGACAGCGGCAACCTCATCGGACGGCTGCAGGGGACTGTTCCCCAGGCTCCGCCGATGCTTCTCTGCGCCCACATGGACACGGTGGTGCCCGGCAAGGGCGTGAAGCCCATCATCGATGGCGACATCATACGCACGGACGGCGCCACCATCCTCGGCGGCGACGACAAGACCGGTGTGGCCGCGCTGATGGAGGCGCTGCGCTGCGCCAGGGAGCAGAGCATCCCCCTGGGCGACTTGGAAATCGTCATGACCATCTGCGAGGAGCGCGGCCTGCTGGGGGCCATCCAGCTTGACGCCTCCCGCCTGCGCTCAAAGTTCGGGCTCGTCTTTGACTCGGATGAACCGGGAGTGCTCTTTACCAGGGCTCCCGCGGCCAATCACCTGGAGTGGCACATCTACGGCCAGGAGGCCCACGCGGGCGTCGCTCCTGAGCGGGGCATCAGCGCCATCAAGATCGCCAGCGAAGCCATCGCACAGATGAAGCTGGGCAGGATCGACTTCGAGACCACGGCCAACATTGGGGTCATCAACGGCGGCGCGGCGACCAACATCGTCCCCAACCACGTGGTGGTGCACGGGGAGACCCGGAGCCGCAGCATGGCGAAGCTGGACGCCCAGACCAAGCACATGGACCAGTGTTTCCATGAGGCCGCCTCCCGCTATTCCCTCGACCTGGGGGGCAGCGTCGTGCGTGCCCGTGTTGAGTCGAAGATCGAGCGTGCGTACGACTTGATGGACGTGCCGGACGACGCGCCCATTGTGAAGCTCGTGCAGCAGGCCGCAGGCAGCATCGGCGAAGAGATCGTCCTCAAGGCCATGGGCGGCGCCTGTGACGCGAATATCTTCAACGGCAAGGGTATCTCGTGCGCGAACCTGGGCACCGGTATGCGTGACATCCACACCACCCACGAGTGGGTGGATGTGCGGGACCTGATAAAGACCGCCAAGATCATTCTTGAACTTCTCCGGCTTCACGGCTCCGGCGCGGTCGTTTAGGATTGTTAAGGGAAGGGGCGTTCCCTCCGTGCGGCAACTTGTGCCTTCCGCCTGATGCCACATTCGGTTCGTTCTTCGAGCTCGTCGAGAAGAACGGCGCATGGTCTCGACATGTCTGTCTGTCGGGTAGGCAGGCTCGACCCACACCCGGCGTTTTTTCCGCTGTTGCGTGCCGGAGCGCTGCTGCATGACGGAGCTCTGGCAGGCGTTCATATTGGGGGCGGTGCAGGGAATCACCGAGTTCGCGCCCATCAGCAGCACTGCGCATCTGGTGCTGGTGCCCTGGCTCTTTGGGTGGGACAGCCCCCTGCTGAACAGCCTCACCTTCGACGTCGCCCTCCACATGGGAACATTAGCTGCTATCCTGTGGTATTTCTTCGGAGATTGGGTGCGCATTGCTAGGGCGGGCCTCGCCAGCATCGTTGACCGGAGCCGGTCGGAGGATCCCTGGCGCAGGATGGCCTGGTTGCTCGTGGTGGCCACGGTGCCGGGCGCACTGGCAGGATTCGCCCTTGAGGGATTCGCAGAGCGAACGTTCCGCGCGCCCTGGCTCATCGCCGGCGCCCTCATCGTCTTTGGGTTGCTGCTGGCAGCTGCCGAGTGGAAGGGGCGGAAACAGAAACAGGTGTGGGATATTGCGCCTCCCGCCGCCTTTCTGATTGGCATTGGGCAGGCGCTGGCCATCGTCCCGGGCGTGTCCCGCAGCGGCGGAACCATGGCTGTCGGGCTCTTCCTTGGCCTGGAGCGGGAGGCTGCCGCGCGTTTCTCCTTCATGCTGGCTGCGCCGATTATTGCGGGCGCAGGTCTGAAGAAGTTCAAAAATGTCCTTTCGCTGGATCTGGCGGGTGGTGACGGTCTGGTGCTGGCCTGCGGATTTCTCTCCTCGTTGGTGGTGGGGTACTTGTGCATCAAATATCTGCTGAGGTATCTTCAAAACAGAGGCCTCTACATCTTTGTATGGTATCGGCTTCTCCTTGGGGCCATCGTGCTCGTCGCGTATGTCGCTCGGGGAAGTTAGGATTATGTCTCGCATTCGTTCTTCGAGCTGGCCGAGAAGCTTGTCCTGAGTTCATCGAATGGAATGAAACGTGGTCTCGACAGGCTCGACCTACGTTGCTACGCTCTTCTGTGGTGTTTGTTGGTCTTCAAACTGAGACACTACCGAAGTTAGATGAGAGTTGCCTCTACACCAATAGTGTGCACTGGCGGCATTGCCCAGCAGGGCGCTGAAGAACAGCACCGCAGCCCTTACGACCTACTTGTATTGACAACAAGGAGCAGCCATGACTGAAGAGCCCCGCGGAGATCAGAGAAGACAGCGCCGTGAACGGATGGAGCAGAGACAGCACGAAATTGCTGAAGCTGCCAGTCGCCGCGCGATGATGAACCGCGTGCGGATGGGAGCGCTGCTGGCCGTTGTTCTGGTGGCGGTCGGCCTTCTGGTGTTCTGGATAGCGCGGGAGGCGACGGCGCCGCTGCCCGGCGAGGTGCTCATTGACGAAGGCCGCACCCACGTTGATAACGCCGCCGCCATCAACCACAGTTCGTACCCGCCCGCCTCGGGTCCGCATTACAGCAACTGGGCGGAATGGCGCTTCTTCGAGGGGTCGGTTGATCCCGGTAATTGGGTCCACAACCTGGAGCACGGCGGCATCGTTATCCTGTATCAGTGTCCCCAGGACTGCAAGAGCTTGAGGGATAACCTGCGGACGCTTTTTGACAAGGCGAAGAAATCCAAGTATGGGTATCAAAAGCTGGTGATAGCCCGGGACGACAAAATAGACACACAGTTGGCTATGATGGCCTGGAATAGACGGGAAAAGATGGCCCAATTCGATGAAGCCAGAATGATGGCTTTCTACAATGCCTTTGTGGATAGAGGGCCGGAGGACGCGCCGTAATCAACGCACCACGGAAGAAGGATGCGTTCACCAAGTTTGGCGGGCGCATCTTTCTGTGGTTAACCGTGGGTCATCGCGCGAGCAAGCTCCGTAGAATGGCCCGGTCATCCGCGTCAAAGACCCTGAACAGCAGGAGGCCTCCTCCGTAAATCAGTCCTGTTAGCGGCACGCTCACCCAGAAGGGCGTGCTGTTCAGGCCACTGAGCGCCAGCCCCATCAGCAGCGCGGCGGGAATCGCCTGCAGCCCAAGCTTGCGTATCGGCAGCGGGCCGATGTACCGGTATACTCCCACCATGAATGGGACCATCAGGACCACCTCGCTCATGACCGTGACCGCTGCCGCCCCCTCGATGCCGTAGAGGGGGATGGCTATCAGGTTGGCCACGAGATTGAACGCCGTGCCGATGACAAAGGCAATGGTCAGATACCGTTGCCGGTTGACGGCGATCAAAAGGTACTGAGTGATTCCGTTGACATAACTAAACGGCAGGAACCATATGAGTATCTTAAGCGCCTGGATTGCGGGGGCATACTGCTGGCCAAAGAACAGCAAAATAAGCTGGTCCGCCGTGAGTGTTATCGCGATTGTTATGGGGAGGGAGAGGAGAAACAGCGCCTTCATCCCGCTCACATACGCTTTCACCAGCAACTCAGGCGCTGACTGTGCATATCTTGACATGGTGGGGAAGAGCGCGAGGGTAAAGAACGCAGGGATCATGAGCAGTCCTTCCACAAACTTATAGGCGGTGGAGTAGTAACCCACCGACTGGACGCCTCGCATGGGCTGGAGCAGCAGCATGTCGACGCGGAAGAAGATGGAGTTCAGCAGGTTGTTGAACATGAGGGGCGTGGATGCGCCGAGCAGCTCCTTCCCAGCCCTGATATCAAAGCTCAGGCCGGGCGCGAAGAAGAAACGTCTGACCAGCACGTAGAAAATCGCGGCGTTGACCATGCTGGTCGCCACAGAGACCATCCCCAGGCCAACGACTCCCCAGCCGAGCAGCAATGCGACTATCCCCAGCGCAGCCCGGAATACTGTTGATAGGATGTTCACGATGCCCTGGAACTCCATCCTCTCGTAAGAGGACAGGACCGCGCTGAGCTGTCCCGCCACCGCGCTGGGAAAGAGCGCGAGCATGAACAGGCAGGCAGCGATAACCGCCTCCTCCGCGAGGCCGAACAACAGGTGATACCCCCAAACGAGAGCGAGAAGCAGCGGGGTGGCTGCGGCGCTCAGGATCAGCCGCATTCCTATACTCACAGCCACGAAGCGTTGGGCTTGAGAGCGGTCGCGCGCGACCTCCCGGGTTAGGAGCGTTCCGAGGCCGTAGTCTGTCACAATCGCAAAGTAGCCGATGAGAGCGACGGCGAAGGCATACCCCCCGTAGCTCTGCGGCCCCAGCAGGCGAAGCATGAACACCGCAAAGCCAAAGTCCACCGCCCGCGCGAGGATCTGGGCGGTCATTGGCGTGATGCTGTTCTTCGCCACGCGCCGCGCCGCAGACGTCTCGATGCCCTCGTCGTAAAAGCGTCGCCACGCCCAATAGCTCGCCGTCAACAGGCTCAGCACCACCCCAAGAAAGCTCACATACAAACCCAGTTTGAAGCTGTCCGGGAAGTAGGAGAAGATGACAGTGTAGCGCCCGGAAGGCAGTGACACGGCTCTAAAGTTGCCATTGGCCCGCCGAATCTCCAACTCATTGCCGTCCCCGTCCCTGGCGCGCCAGCCAGGAAAGAAGGCGTCGTTCAGCACAAGATAGCCGGACTCGGGCATGTCGACGGAGAGCACGACCGTGTTGGCTTGGTAGTCCACGATTGTCGCCGGCGCCAGAGGCCGCGGCGAGCTTTGCCGTTGCGGCCCTCTGGCCCCCTCGACGATTACCGTTGCGTGAGGATCGAACGCCGCCTCTTTGAGCAGCGCGAGGGCGCTTTGTCTGTCCTGCGTGTAGTCGGCGTTGAAGACGGCGTACGCGCGCGGCAGACGTTGCTCGTTTCGATAGATGTAGACTTCATCAGCGTAAACCTGGGTGAAACCCGCTTGCTGCAGAGGTTCCCGGCTCACCACGTACTTCACGTTCAACATGTCTAGCAGGGGGGAAGCGAGCGCGCTGCCAGTCCTGAACGAGCCGAGTCGGTTGTATTGGAGTAAGTACGGCTCTTCGATAAGCCGCCAGTACTCCACGTACTGCTTAGGAATGATCGAGTCGTAGCCCTGAACATCCTGCAGCCCGGACAGCATGGCCGTGTTGGGGGGCAGCGTCTCTCCCTGACCATATGCAGCTATGCGGAAGAGCTCCGGGTCTTGCTGCAACCATGCTAAGGCCGGGCTGGTTTTGTCCACTGCGCTCGTATCGTTGAACCGGATGTACCCCCAGCCAAACATGAAGAGGTCAAGCACTATTACCGCGGGAAGCAGCAATGATGTCGAGAGATGACGCCAGTGAAGCATGCCCCAGATGGCGAGTCCGCTGACGGCGAGGATTGCGCCAAAAGACAAGAGGTTTATCGCTTCAAAGGAATAGAAGCTTGATGCAGAAGTAAATGCCTGAGTTAGCTTGTCTGACCGAGCCATGATGTTTTCAGCAACCGCCAGGCTTTGAGCGAGAAAGAGCCGTGTCGTTGCAATGAAAACGATGGTCAACATACCTATTGCGAACATGCCATGTCCAATCCACTGCAGCAGGCCTCTGACTATGATGCCTGAGAAGATCCGCTCTCGTGCTGCCATTAACGCATCCACTCCGAGTCCTGCCAGTGCGGCGACGCAAAAGGAGTAGACGATCAGCCACCTGAAGGGGGAGCGCACCTGATCGAAGCCGGGGATGCCATAGTAGACCAGGGCATAGAGTGGCGTCCCAAAGGCAAAAAGAAGGGCAACGAAACTCGCCACGGCAAAGAAGAGCGTGTATCGGTCCCGACGCCGCGCGACGGCAATCCCCGCGAGCAGGATGGGCAGAAGTCCCAGATATCCGGCGCCCTCCACATAGTCTTTGGCGCCCCAGTAGGGGTAGGGCCGCGCTCCATCTCCGGCGCTGAAGAAGCTCTCGACCTGCCCCGACACCAGGTTGAAATAAGACTGGTGGGTGGGATTGCCAAAGATGTCGGGGATGAAGAACGCCAGGACTTGCTTTAACGGCAGCCCATAGTTCATGGCCTGGGAGAAAGAAACGCTGCCCGACCGAAAGTTTTCCCGCAGCAGCTCAATCATCGGAATAAGCTGCGCTCCAGCCAGGACAATCCCCAGCGCAGCCATCGCTCCCAGCAGGAGAAATACGGATATAGATGCTCGTGTGTTTCCGCTCTCCTTTGCCGAGAGTAGTGTTCGGAAGACTGCGTATCCTGCCGTTAAGCTCAGGATGTAGATGGATATCTCAAGAAATCCCGCGAGCAATGACAGGCACACCGCAGCCGCTCCTACAAGCAGCCAGAACGGCGCGCCGAGCCAGCGCGCCCAGAGGTCAGCTCTGCCTGGGGACTCTTCCCCTGTGCGGCGGCGGATGATCTGCTCCACCGCTAACAGCACCAGCGGCAGCCAGACCGCGGAGGAGACCACCTGCGGCCACTGGATGCTGACCGTGAGAAAGCCGCAGAAGGCGAAGGTCAGCGCGCTTACCAGCGCGCCGATCCTGCCGCTTTGCAGCGTTCTCAAAAAGGCATAGGTGAAAAGCCCTCCCAGGAGCAGATGGAAGGCCGTGAACCAGAGGTACGCCTGTGGTATGGGAAGCAGGGTGAAGAAGAAGATGCCGGGAGGGTAAAGGGCGGCGACCTGTCCCTCTCCCAGTAACGGTATGCCGCTCATCATGTAGGGATTCCAGAGCGGAAGCTCGCCGCTGAGGATGCTGCGTTTGACCAGTTCCTTCCAGCCCAGGTTCTGCAGCGCCATATCCGACATCAACTCATTCTGCGGGGCGGCGATGCCCGACTGTGCCACGTCGGCTTTCCAGGGGTAGTAGCTATGCAGGACGTCTACGGGGATCAGTGTCTTCTGGCCGGAGAGGCCCTGCCAAAGGAAGAGGAGGATGAGGAGGAAGAGGCAGAGAAAAAGACGAAATTCCGGATGCCGGAAGAGGGCCATCAAGCTTTGGGCAGTCCTAGCGCTCAGGAACGGGTGCGCAGTTCAAGCACACGCCAAAACGCCTCAAGGATGATTCTGAGCGACATTTTTGATTTTCCTTCTGTGCGCTCTTGGAAGTAGATGGGGACTTCCACCATACTAAACCCTTTTTTGTGACAGAGATACGAAAGTTCAACCTGAAATGCGAACCCCTGGCTCTTAACTTTGGGCAGGTCTACGGTAATAAGAACATTTTTCCTGAAGCATTTGAAGCCGGCTGTCACATCTCTCAGCGGCACGCCGGTGACCACGCGTGAGTAGGTGTTCCCACACCAGCTTAGCAATCGACGGCCTAATCCCCACCGTTCATCGAGTCTACCGCCTCTCGCAAACCGTGAGCCTACTACTACGTCATAGCTCTGCGCTTTTTCAATAAGAATGGGAACAATGTCCGGCGAGTGGGAAAAATCCGCGTCCATGGAAATGACATAGTCTGCGCCATGTTCCAATGACCACTGGAAGCCGGTAACGTAGGCTGTCCCCAGTCCCATCTTGCCCGCACGATGGATGACGCTCACAAATCCGTCGGTGTCTTTAGCCAGCCGGTCGGCCAGTTCGCCCGTGCCGTCCGGCGAGTTGTCGTCGATGACCAACACAGACATGTTGGCGATGCCCAGGGCTTGGAGCCTCTGTATCATCTCCTCCAGGTTCGCCCGTTCATTGTAGGTGGGCATCACCACTATGGTCTTGGGCGGTGTTTGCATGGCCTTTCAGTTGCTCAACTTGCACTAGGATCATTGGCATTGGCGCGAAGAAAGGCGGGGGTCTTGCGGTGACGCCAGCGGATGGAACAGAGGTCTCGGAGCACTGCGAAGGCCTGGCCGGGCGTCACCCTCATGCGAGAGCCTCCTATGTTGGTCCAGAGGACGGGTAGCTGGGCGATACGGAGTCCGGCAAGCCGGGCCAGGAACAGCAGTTCAGTGTCGAATACGATGCCGGAAATCTGCTGAGTCCCCATGAGAAAACGCGCTGACGGTCTGGTGAATGCCTTAAAGCCACACTGGGTATCTTTGATGCCGCGGAGGATAAGGATACCGACGATGAGCCGGTACAGCTTTCCAAATAGGCGGCGATACGCCGGTTGTGTGCTCCGCATGTCACGTCCGTCCGGATGTACCCTGCTGCCGATGGCAATGTCATGTCCCTGTTTGAGAGCGGCCCAGAGCTTGTCCGCTTCTTCAATGGGTGTGGCAAGATCGGCATCACTGAAGAGGACGTAATCGCCGAGCGCGGCAAGGCACCCCTCTTTGACCGACGCTCCTTTGCCCCGGTTCGGGAAGTGCTGCAGCAGCCGCAGCGACACATTGGGCGGGACGTCCGTTATCCTGGCCTGCACCAGCGCCGCCGTACCGTCGTTGCTGCCGTCGTCCACCACAATAATCTCGGACGCGCTGCCGAGTGCGCTCAGGTACGCGCAGATTCTCTCCAACGTCCTTCCGATGCGGGACTCTTCGTTGTAAGCGGGAATGACGATGCTATAGGCAGGTCGTTCAGACTCTGAAGAGTCTTCAGACTCGATGAGCTGCCCGGAAACGGCACGCTCCCTACGGCTGGAGGATTGATTCAAGGTACGCATCCGAGACTTTCCTATGTGCAAAGACCTGCCGGCGTTTCGCCCACATGGTAGGGATCAATCGTACGCCATCCCACTGTCCGCGCAGTCGGGCACGCGCAGAGGCCTCCCGAACATGCAGTAACGCCGAGACGAGGTGCTTTACCTGGGCAAGAGCGATGCGCCACCAGTACTTCCGCAGCAAGCTGCTGGGCATGTTTTTTACCAGGACGCTGATGAAATTTCGTCCACAATAATAGCTGGCAATCACCCCGCCGCCGGTGGCGCTCAGCATGTGATACACCCGCGCTCGTGGGGCGTAGACGCACTTGTAGCCGGCAAGCTGTGCGCGGAAGGCCAGATCGATATCTTCACAGTAGCCCACCAGGTCCTCGTCAAACAGGCCGATGTCTTCAAGCATCGTGCGCCGGTATGCGGCCGCTCCGCCGCAGGCGCTGAACACATCCGTCGCGTTGTCGTATTGGAACGTGTCCTCTTCCCAGACGCCTCTATTTCCGGGAATACCATCGACTCCGTAGTAATCACCGGCGGAGTGGAGCACTGTGCGGCGGTCAAAAAGCAGGAGTTTGCTGGCCGCCATTCCCGCCTCAGGGTGCCGATCCAGGCAGCCGACCAGATGCTCAAGCCAAGTCGGCTCCGCTTCCGTGTCGTTGTTCAGCGCAACGACGATTGGGCTGCTCGTCGTTTGCGCTCCTCTGTTCACACCGCCGGCGTAAAAGAGGTTCTGCGAAAGTGGAATAACCCGCACGTCCGGATAGGACCCGGCAAGCAGCGCGCGACTTCCGTCGCTGGAGGCATTGTCAACCACAATGATCTCAAAGTCTTTGTACGTCTGTTGTCGCAGCGCGTCCAGGCACGTTGGCAAGAGGTGCGCCCCGTTCCAGCTGGGGATGATGATGCTGACCGTCGGAGACTGCATTCGGATTATCTGCGGGCGGACCGGCCGGGATTCGCGCTCCCGCATGCGCAAGCGCCGCAACTTGGGCATATGGACCCGCCGCACCGGGCGCACTTGCTGGTTTCCAGAGGATTCATGGACGCGCCGCAGCTCAAGCAGCGCGCCAGCTTGGGCATCGCGCGCTGGGCTTTACTAGATGCCGCGCGCTGGGGTTGTCCGGCGAGCAGCTTTTTCTTGGCAACGAAATGCTCCCAGGTCATCCAGATGCCCAGTCCCGCGGGCACGGTGACCAAATACGGAGAAATCAGGAAACATATGCCTGTAGTGAGCATCGTCAATAATGCTACCCATCCCATGAAAGGGACTTTGACGGCGCGCAAGGGGGCCAGACCCCTGCTCACCTGCCGGCTTGCCGGAAAGCCTGTGAATTTCTGCGCCCCGTCCGGCGTTGGAGCAGTCTGGATGCCTTCAGACCCTTCCACCCGCCCGCGCACGCCAACAGAGACTCGGCCGCCGTTGGAGTAGATCTCTATCGCCTTTGGTGACTTGAATTCACCAAGCGTTGCCGGCAGGAATCGAAGCACAATATCCTGGTCATTTCCGACAAAATCAACGGGCGAGACATGAAGCCACGCGACATGGCTGATGACCATGCCGGAAAGCTGCCCAAGCCCGCCGTTCCTAACGCGCAGCGTCGCGGTACGCGCTCGTCCCAGGGGGACAATGCCCAGGTCAAGGGTCAGGGGCGATACCTGCAGGGAGGGGCCAGATTTGCCGGGAGTGGCATGGTGCGGCGCGCTGCCGGCGCCAAATCGCTGGCGGTCGTAGGAGGCTCTTTTTTGTGCGTCCCCCAGCACTGCATACGCCTGGTTGAGCATCCCCATACGCTGCTGGGCATCCTGGCCATTATAGACGTCCGGATGGTACTTCTGTGCAAGACGACGATAAGCGGCCTGGACAACCTCAGGTTCGGCTGCAGGATGCACTTGCAGGATTTCGTAATAGTCGGGCTGTTCGGCCATCCTTCGTTCGTTTCACTACGCCTGAACTGGTTCATTATACTACGCCCAATCCTTGCACGATGTGCGGAAACTCACACAAGCGCCGTGTTGAGCAGCCCTGACCGTGCAACGTGGGTCATGGAGGTGGCCTGCCCTGCCCCGTATTCGGCTATGCTTCCTCGTTGAACCACTTGATGGCGCCCTGCATCCCCTGCTCACGCATGCGCTGCTGCATCTCCTTCACCGGCTTGGTCACGTGCGCAATGGCGTCCCATTCCGCGCCGGACATGACCGCAGCCCGGAAGCCCTGGAACTCCATGATGCGGTTCACCGACATCTTCTTCAGGTTCAGCAGCTCCAGGGGGAGCCGCGCAATGAGGTTGGCGTTCTTGTAGGTCTCTTCCTCAAGCTTATCATCGGGAAACACGTCATTGGCAAAACCCCACTCATAGGCCTTGCGGCCGGAGATCTGGGTGCCCAGCAGCCAGGCGATCTCCTTGGTGTGCTTGGGCCCGACGAACCAGTACCAGTAGGTCTCGATGTCGCCGCTGCCGATGGGGAGAGAGGGAAATCCGATGCGCGCGCTCTCGGCCACATACGTGATGTCCGTCATGGCAACCATCTCACTCGCGCCGGCCAGGCAGTAGCCGTGCACCATGGAGATGATGGGTTTGCGGCATTCCCACAGGCGCAGCCAGCGCGCCGCGGTGGCTTGCAAGCCATCGCGGTCGCCGTCGACGGTTGGCTCCGCCCGCTCTCCCTGGTCGCTGCCTCCGCCAATGTCAAATCCCGCGGAGAAGGAGCGTCCAGCGCCTCTGATGACCAGCACGCGCAACGAACTGTCCTTCTCGAACTCAGTGAGGGCTTCTTCAAATTCCCGCTGCAATGCGCTGTTCATGGCATTGAGCTTGTCCGGGCGGTTCAGCATGATGGTGGCGACTTTTCGCTCTTTTGAATAGACGATGTTCTCGTATGGCACGGTGTTCTCCTCAGTCATGTAATAAAAGAGTCTCGCCGGCTAGTGTGGTGTCCCTGAAGTTGGTGATAAGGATATGGCGCTGGGCTGTCATTGCGAGGAGGCGTAGCCGACGTGGCAACCTGGGGAGGCGGCCCGAAGGCTCTGTCGCGAAAAACAAGCGCCTCCCCACCAGATTGCCACGGCCCTTCGGGCCTCGCAATGACAGCTCAGCGTTCTTCGAGGACACCACGCTAACCCACTTCTACCAATTCCAGCCGGTTGCCTTCCGGGTCAAAGCAGTTGAGGACACGCGGCACCCCTTCGTACGGCGACCTAGGTTCTCCGCGCACCTGTGCTCCGGCTGCTATGAGCTTTTGGTGGAGCTCGTCCAGATTCGTTACCGCAAAAGCGGCGTGCTTGAAGCCCAGCCATTCCGGCGCGTTGTGGTTCTCCGGCAATGATCGGGGGTTTGGGAAGCGCAGCACTTCTACGGCGTAGGCGCCTGAACCAGACTCTCCAGGGGGTGAAAGGAGCAGCATTCTTGTGCCGTCGGGCGCGGTGTAGTCCATGGTGACGTGCAGCCCTAAGACGTCACAATAGAACTGGAGCTGCTTCTCAAGATCCTGCACGGCAATGCAAAAATGAGCGTTTCCGCGGATCACAGTCTCACCTCCTTTCGGTTACTGAGTGCGGGCGCCGAGGCTATTGTAACGTCCACACAGCGATTCGTCAGTATGCCGCGGTTTTTGCCGGCAGAGCTGTTTCAAATCGCAATGCTCTGGCCGCTCATGGTGAGCTGAGAGTTTACCCTGAGTTCACCGAAGGGAACCAAGAGCGGCAACCTATGTGTGGGCAGCGAATAAGGCACGCGAGGACATCTCGCGTGCCTTATTCGCACTTAATGCTTAACCGAGCAGCGGTTACTTGGCGGCACCCCTTGTGGTGAAGCTCCACTCTTTCTTGAAGGGCTTGCCGTCCACCGTCGCGTTGACCGTCGCCGTGTAGGTCACGCCGGGCGTCAACGGTCGCAGGGGGATGATGGCCGCAGTGCGGTCCCACGCTTTTGTGTAGATGTGGATGTCGACTTGCGCCCCAACTGCGTCTTTCAATTCGAAGGTGTTCCACGCGACCTGTTGGTAGATGGCAAAAGCCACGTTTATGGGATACCCCAGAGGTCTGGCAAAGCCGGGCGCGGGATTGGGCGATTCTCCGCCGTCCCAGGAAGTCGGTATTTCCGTCGAACCCGCGGGTGGGTAGACCACCGGCAGCGCCGTGGTGATCTTTTCACGGGTAAGGCCAAAGTCTATGATGTTGAACCCAGATGTGTCCGATTCCGCATAGCCGATGTCCACTGCGCTGGGGTGGATGAGGGTGATTCTGTGGAGGGCTGTATTCATGTACCAGTCAAGCGCCGGAAATAACCCGCCGAATCCGGCATTTTCGTTCACTATGCCCCCAGTGTACCCCGCCGCTTTGGCGCGGTCGCCAAAGCTCCTGCCGGTGAACCCGGCCTGGCCGGCCTTCTCGTCGTGCAGTCCCATGCCCGCCAGTGAAGGGTCACCGCGGTTTGCGTCGTAGTAAGCCACGTGCATCTGTGCGGCCTGCATGAGCTGCTTATTCTCCCGTGCGGGAGGAGCGCCCACCAGCGCGCGGATGTAATTGATGTAGGAGAGAACCGGCGAGCCGGAAGCTTCGGGAAGCAGCGCTTCTTTGGGAAGCAGTCCCGCTTCCGCCGCAATTGAGCCGCCCAGCGCCACGGTCACCTGCCCCGCTGCCGCCCAGGGCACGTCTGATTTCCACTGCTGAATGACCACCCGCTGGGTGCGGATGGTGAAGTTGTTCCCCATATCCATGACTTTTGAGGTGGGAAGTCCGTTCATCAATACTGGGTCACCCACCACACTGAAATACTGTTTCTTGATGGCCGGGTTGTCCTCCAGAAGCGCCAGCCGTGCCTGGACCACATCATCCCAGCTTTTCCCACCATCAAAGTTGTCCGGCAGCGGCTTCGGTGTTTGGCGGGCAGAGAGGAGCCAGGAGTCTTTCCCCGCCTGGGTCATGAGATCGAAGGTATTCACGAAATACGCTTGTTTGGCTTCTGGCCGCCACTGAAACACCACCCGCTGCATCGCCTGAACCGTGAAGCCGTTCCATTGGAAACGGCGAGAGATGGGATACCCCACCGCTTGTACGCCACCCAGGCGCTGGAATTCGCTCCAGAAGGGGACACCGTCCTTGTCCAGCACCGCGTAGGCGCCTGCCTGGGTGTAGAGATGCCCGTTGGCGACGTCCCAATCCAGGGCTTCCGCAGAGGTCACAGCAGGGAACGCAGCCGACACCATGATGAGGACCAGGAGGGTGGCAATTAGCCGTTTTAGTCTTAAATTGTTGTGCATACGTCTTAGCATCGTCACAGATCTCCCCTTGTTGTGGTCGTGCCACCTCAGTATAACGGCAATGGTCACCGGGGGTTTATGACGTGGGTCACACGGCGTGTGTGCTCTCCGACTCAGGCGGGTCTATAGTGTGGAACGCCGAGCATAATAGCTTATTACGCTGCTGAGGGTTGAGGCCGCTCTCTCCAAGCTGGGATAGTAGGGCACGCGGGCATCTGCACAGATACGCTGACCTTCCAGCATGGCGTTCCGCTTCCAATCCTCGTGGTTGTCCGTCGCGCCGGAGGAGATGATGAGGGGTTTGCTGCACTCCTGGGAGAGGCGGATGTGCTCCCGTATGCCGTTCAGGTAGGAATCGACTCCCGACTCCGTCTCGAGGGCCCATTCTGCGCCTGCGTTGCCAAAGAGCCAATCGACAGTCGGGTGGTTTGCCAGCAGCCTGCAGGTCAGGCGAAAGGTCTCATCCCCTCCCATGGTCGAGCTGTCCACGGGGTTGCTGATGAGGCTCCAGACATCCGGGGCCTTTTCCCGCAGCACTTCTCTTATCTCAGGAGGCAGCGGCGGAATGACGAGGCCGGCTTCTTCGATGAGGTCTGCGGCTTGGACGCTGCTGCCTCCGCCGCCGCCAAGCACCGCGAGACGATTCGCGCCCAGTTGCGGTAGCCACTGGAACGCCAGAGCGATGTCCGCGAGGTCCTCCATGCTCCTTGCCCGCAGGGCGCCGGACTGCCTGAACACCGTGTCCCAGACAGCCATGTTGCCGGCCAAGGACGCGGTGTGGGACATGGCGGCTCTTGAGCCAGCGATGCCTCTTCCTCCCTTCAGGATGACCACCGGCTTGTGGCGGGCGGCCTCCCGGAGCGCCGCAAAGAAGCGTGCGCCATCGTGCACCCCTTCCACATAGCCGGTGATAACCGCCGTCTCCGGGTCCTGGGCAAAGTAGTCCAGGAAATCTGCCTCATTCAGGTCACAGGCATTGCCGTAGCTGACAATCTTGCTGAAGCGAAGCCCCCGCCCCATGCCCTTGTGCGCCAACTCCGCAGTATTGCCGCCGCTCTGGGAGAAGAATGCCACGTTCCCGGGTTCTCTTGGGAATTCTGCGCGGAAGCTCATGCCCTCCCGGGGGTAGTAAATGCCCATGCAGTTTGGCCCAATGATCCGCATGCCGCCGGCACGCGCAGTCCGCACTATCTCCTCCTCCATCTCCACACGATCTGCAAGTCCCGTCTCCCGCAGTCGAGCCGTGAAAAGGTGGAGACACTTCACGTCTTTGGCCACACAATCCCGGGTCAGTTGAAGGGCAAGGGGCGCAGCAACGGCGGAGATGACGTAGTCAACCGGCCCGGGGATGTCGAGAAGGTTGGGGTAGCAGCGCAGTCCCAGGACTTCCTCTTCACGCGGATTGACAGGATATATCCTGCCTTTGAACCCTGCTGCCAGGTAGTCCTTGAGGAAAAGATGTCCGCGGTTTGAGGAGTTCCGGGATGCCCCAACTATGGCGACCGACCTGGGGTGAAGGATGTGCTCCAGAGGATGTTCAGGCATGCAGGTCGTTCGACTCTGAGAGTCTCAGACTCGATGAGCTGCTCAGAGCCACTTTGAACATGTTGAGTGGGAAGATGCCATCGTCATTGCTCTCGTCTCATGGCGTCTATCTGGGTGTTCACCGTTCTGCGGAACTCGAAGGGAGACGCCACCGTGCGAAACTCTTCATCGCCGCCCCCGGTGCCCTGAATGACAATATTGCCATAGTTGAGCATCCGTCCAAAGATGCTCTGGTTCACATCCATGCTTTCAATACTGGTAAGGATGGTCTCGGTCGTTCGGCGGGAGATGAATCCGGTCTTCCCGATGACCCGGCTGTTGGACACGCCATATTCGGTGCTGCGGTAGACGATGATGGCCGCAATGAACACTATGACGGCCAGTCCGACGAAGAGCCACCACACCTGTTGGAACGCCACACCGAGACCGAGGGAAACCAGGCAGAAAAGGATAGGCCGGACCAGCACAATCCAGTGCAACCCAGTGGAATGCGCCAGCTTTTCGCCCGGACTGAGGCTGTCTTGTAAGAATCCCATAGCCGTTCTCCTCGATAATGTGGGTAGTCCTCACCTTGTCGGCAGGTTGCCGCTATTATACTCTTACCACTCCACATGGAGCGCGCTTTGGCCCGTTCGCCACCTCGACAGTAGCCGCGTTCCAGCGTACAATACCGTTTCGATAAACCTATAAGGAGGGACTCATGCCGGATTATAAGTACTATCTTTATGAGAAAAAGGATCACATCGCGTTCATTACCATCAACCGTCCCGAGGTAATGAATGCGGTCCACCCGCCAGTGAGCGCAGAAGCGGGCGAGATTTGGGCAGACTTCGACAATGACCCGGAGATGTGGGTCGCCATTCTCACCGGCGCGGGCGAGCGCGCGTTTTCAGCAGGCAACGACCTGAAGGCGACCGCCGACGCGGCTGCCAGCGGTCAGCGCTATGGCCTGGGGCCGATTGGCGGCTTCGGCGGTATCACCAATGCGCGGTACCAAATCTGGAAGCCCATCATTGCCGCAGTGAACGGCTATGCCCTGGGCGGCGGATGTGAGATGGCCATGGCCTGTGACATCATCATCGCGGCAGAGCACGCCCAGTTCGGTTTGCCGGAGCCCAAGCGCGGCCTCATTGCCGGGGCGGGCGGTGTCCTGCGGCTCCCGCGCTATATCCCCACCAAGATCGCGTTGGGCTACATCCTGACCGGCAAGTTCATGAGCGCGCAAGAGGCCCACAAGTGGGGCCTGGTGAACGAGGTTGTCCCGGCCAAGGACCTCATGGCTACGGCGCAGCGCTGGGCGGAGGAGATCATGGAGTGCGCGCCATTGTCGGTGCGGGCCAGCAAGCAGGCGGTGATCCAGGGCCTGGATATGCCGCTGCCGGTGGCCTTCAACAGCAGCTTCTACTGGGCGCAGCGGTCGGCGGAGTCCCCGGACCGCATCGAAGGCCCTAAAGCCTTTGCAGAGAAGCGCAAGGCGGTGTGGACCGGGCGGTAAACTCCGATTCTTAGGCAACCAACGAGCGCCGTTCTTCGAGCTTTGTCGAGAAGAACGGCGCTTCGTGTTCTTAGAAGGCTGAGACGACTAGATTGAGTTCTTCGGAAGTTCCCGACAATCCGTTAGAGTTCATCAACGCTGCTGTCTTGAAAGAAAAATCCTTTGGACGTACCATGTGAACATGCGGATGCGAGAGAAGCACGTCTCTCGTTCAGAAGTTTTCGAGGCGACCGATTCGTTCGAGATTATTGAAGGGTATCCGGATGACAAATACCTTCCCAGTTATCTCATTTTCGCAATCACACATGGTCAGGTGTTCCATATTCTCTTTGCGGTAGATAGCGTGGGAGAAAACGTGCGCGTTGTGACAGCTTACCGCCCCGATCCCGATGAGTGGGAGCCCGATCTACGAACGAGAAAGCATGCGCAATGAAATGCACTGTCTGTGGAGCTAAGCTGGAAAAAGTAGTAACTCAGTTGCCCTTTAAGGTGAGCGGGGAGAGTATTGTCATAATCAAAGACTTGCCAGTGCTGCAATGTCCCAATTGTCAGGAATACCTCCTCGAAGACGCAGTAGTGGCGAAGGTTGAAGAGCTTCTGAAGAAGGCAGACACGGCAACAGAGCTAGAGATTGTGAGGTATGCCGCCGCGTAGCCCGAGCCACCCGACCGCAGCGAAGGCCCCAGGGCCTTCGCCGCGAAGCGCAAGGCGGTGTGGACCGGGCGGTAAGCTGAGAACAGCAGACATCAAACGACCGAGCGCGGAAAAACCTCCCCGCCGGGTCGTTTAGGAGCAAACGACCTCTCAGAATATGGGCGATATCGAGATAACGTACGATGATCCACACGCCCATCGACAAATGCGCATGCGTGGTATCAGAGAAGAGCATGTGGAGTACGTGCTGAATAACGGAGAGTTCATCCGGTACAACAACACTGGTACTGCCGAGCTATGGGGTGCTAGAATTCTTGATAGATGGATCGTCGTGGTGATCGAAATGAACCAGAGGCCCTACAAAGTGCGGACAGCCTAATCACGGAGGGCCAGGCCATGAAAGCACGGTACTCCCCCGAGGCAGACGCCCTTTACGTGCGCTTGCGGCAGGGCAAGATTGACCATACTGAGCCGTTACAAGGGGACGACAACCGCCTGGTGGACTATGACGTGACGGGAACTCCAGTGGGCATTGAAATCTTGGATGCCAGCAGAGGTATCGATATGGAGGGTTTGCCTTGGGCAGAGGAGTTGTCCAAAGCTGCAAAAAGGTTTGCTCTCCCCGTTACTTTAATCAAGCAAACGTAAGCTAAGCGTATGGCGAAATGGCCTTGTAGAGAAGCGCAAGCCGCAGTGGACGGGACGGTAAGCCTCGATCCGTAAGCACAAAAGAGCGCCGTTCTTCGAGATTTGTCGAGAAGAACGGCGCTTCTGCCTTTGCTCCTTGTCATTCCGAGCCCTTCGATGCCTCAGGATAAACTCCGCGAGGAATCTGGGGAGGTAGGGTTCCCACCTCAGTCGAATGATTTTCTTAGGTAATGCGTGGCGCCTTCCGTGGAGAACGGCTCCCAGCCCAAGTCTGCAAACTTGGCGACCAACCACATCGCATTGCTACTGCTGATGTTGAACTCAACGCTAACCATTTGAGGGCTCTGAGTCCAGGAGTAGTGTTCCCGTTTCGTCATCCGCGCTGAAGGAATCAGAGCATGCAAGGCTTCGTAGACGACCTGGAGGTCATCTGGTTCACTTGTCATGACCCAAGGATGGTCATTGGTGGGGGCCTGCTTGATTACTGTGAAGCCGAAGCGAGTCATCGATAGTCCTCCCTATTTCTGCTTGGCACGCGCCGCCGCTGCGCTACTGCTCTGTTTTCTGTCATTCTGAGGAGCCAGAGGCGACGAAGAATCTGGGGAGGAGGACAAACTCGCCCCGCCAGATTCTTCGCTCTGCTCAGAATGACAGAGCGATCATTTCACATCCTCCGCCGCGCTGCGGCCCGCCAGACGTCCGAAGACGGCCCCCGCCATGAGGCCCGCGCGTCCGTCGGAATCCGGTGTTCGAGCCACCCCATCGTCAGCCCACACCTCCTTCACTTAGCACGCGCTCGACCTCATGCTTTAGTTCAGGTACTTCTCGGGTTGCAATTTCCCATACCCTATCAATGTCGACGCCCATGTAGTCGTGGATTAGCACGTCCCGAGTACCAGCAATCTGGCGCCACGGTACCCCGGGATATTGAATGCGTATGCTCGGTGATAATCTTTTTACTGCCTCGCCTATTACCTCTAGTTGACGGATGGTCGCGTCCTGGCGCAGTGTCTCCAACAAAAACTGGTCTCGACCAATGGAAATGTACTCTTCAATCCGTCCGGCAGCTTCCAGGATATGGCGCAGGTAGGCCCAATCGTCCGGCATATTGCTCCTGCTTCGTGTATCGAATTCTTTTCCCACAGTCGGCCTTTTGTAGGAGGCATCGCTCATCTCCAACGGCACAGCTTCCCTGAGAATCCGCTCTCTCATATAGGGACTGATCGCACGCTCTGTGAGCACGTCTGCCTGGCATCCCAAGGCGTCCTCCATGTCCTGTTTGAGAGCGACGATATCCAGAAGACTGCGCCCTGGCTCGATATCAATGAGGAGATCTAAATCGCTGTCTTGTGTGGCCTCGCCCCGGGCGCGGGAGCCGAAAACCCTTACATTGTACGCCCCGTGTCTGGCCGCAATCTGAAGAATATCATTTCGGTTCTCGTCTACCAGCTTGTCTAGCATGCTGCTACCTCCTACGTAACCCTCATATCCTCCGCCGCGCTCTTTCCCGCCAGCCGCCCGAAAACAGCTCCCGCCATGAGGCCCACATTCTCCTGTGTCATTCTGAGCGCAGCGAAGAATTTGGCAGGGTGGGGTAACCCCTCCCCAGATTCTTCGGTCGCTGCGCTCCCTCAGAATGACATGGGTCTATTTCACATCCGCCGCCGCGCTTTTCCCCGCCAGACGGCCGAAGACGGCCCCCGCCATGAGGCCCGCGCCGCCCGGGTAGTTGTGGTAGAACAGCCCGCCCACTATCTCTCCCGCCGCGTAGAGTCCCGGGATAATCCGCTCCTCCGTGTCCAGTACCTGCCCGCGGGTGTTGATGTGCAACCCTCCGAAGGTGAAGGTGATGCCACAGGTCACGGCGTAGCCCTCGTAGGGCGGCGCATCGATGGGCAGCGCCCAGTTGGACTTGGGCGGCGTGATCCCCTCGGTGTGCACGTTGTCTAGCACGCTGGGGTTGAAGCTGCCCGGCCGCGCGGCGGCGTTGAACTCCCGCACCGTCTTCACCAGCCCCTCTTTATCGACCCCCATGCTCTCGGCCAGCTCCTCGATGGTGTTGGCGGTGGACTTGGTCACCTCCTTGATGCGGTACTCCTCCCGCTGCAGGTGCACCGTCTTCTGGTCGAAAATCTGGAACGCGGCCCGCTGCGGCTGCTTCAGGATCTCCCGCCCGTACTTGGCGTAGGTGTAGTTGCGGTAGTCGGCCCCCTCGTCCACAAAACGCTCGCCGTTGATGTTCACGATGATGCTGTAGGGGTAGGAGTGCTTCTGATAGAGGTCGGTGATCTTGCGGTCACCGTAGCGCGGCGCGTTGTAGTCCCAGGCGCAGGCGTGGGCGCCGCTCCAGTGGCCGTGGGGCTGCGCGCCGATGTCCATGGCCATGCGGTGGCCGTCGCCGGTGTTGAACTGGGTGCCGCGCACTTTGGCCAGCTCCCATCCCGCGCCCAGATAGCGGGTGCGCATCTCCGCATTGGCCTCAAAACCGCCGCATCCCAGGACCACGGCCTTGGCCGCGATGTCGTAGAAGCCCTCCGGCCCGCGCGCCGTGAGTCCGGTGACCCGCCCCTGCTGGTCCGTGACGAGCTTGGCCGCCTTGGTGTCGTAGTGTACCTGGACGCCCTTCTTCTCGGCAGCCTCAAACTCCATGTCTGAGAGGCCCACGCCGCCGCCCACAGCCTCGACGATCAGGTTGCCGAAGAACTTCAGCTTGCCCTCGACGCGGAAGGCCTGGCGTCCCATGGCCAGCACCCAGCGCACGCCGCCCGCCGCCAGCCACTGCATGGTGGGCAGGGACTGTGAGACCAGGATGTCCACCAGCGCGGGGTCAGAGAGGCCCTCGGTGACCCGCATGACATCCTCATAGTACGCGCGAGTGGGATAGGTCCCCACGTCCACCATGGCCCGCTCACCGTCAGAAAGGTCGGTGACCACTGTGGCGATGTCGTCGATGTCGGTGAAGGCAAAGCGGAAGAGGCCGCCGGTGTAGTAGGAATTGCCGCCGCGCAGGTCTTTGGGGGCTTTCTCCAGCACCAGCACGCGCGCGCCCGCCTCGCCCGCGGCCATGGCCGCGCTCAGGCCCGCGTTGCCCGCGCCCACCACGATGACGTCGTACTCCGTTCGATTCTGCATACATCTGCTCCAATATAAAGTTGCGACTTATCTATTCAGTAGAGTATCTTATCACCACTAATCTTTCGGGGCCGAACTCAAGGCATATCCGCGAGTACGCTACCGTCTCTCAGGAGGCCGCATGGAACCACGTGCCGATGACATTCTTGGCGACATCACTGTCTTAGACCTTTCTCAGGGCATCTCAGGCCCGTATTGCGCCAAGCTTCTGGCCGGATTGGGAGCGAGGGTCATAAAAGTGGAGCCCACCGGCGGTGACGAAGCCCGCCGCATGGGCCCCTTTTTCCACGATGACCCTGATCCGGAAAAGAGCGGCACGTTTCTCTACCTGAACACCAGCAAGGAGAGCATCACCATCAATCTGAACACTGCCGGCGGTGCGAGCCTGCTCAAACGGCTCGTGGCTCAGGCTGATGTCGTGGTTGAGAGCTTTGCGCCCGGCGTGATGGCGGGCTGGGGTCTGAGCTACGACGACCTCGCGCTGGTCAAACCCAACCTGATCCATTGCGCCGTTACGGACTTTGGGCAGACAGGTCCGTACAAAGATTATAAGGGCGGCGAGCTTGTGGTGGAAGCAACGGGTGCGCTCCTCTATGTTATGGGTGAGGAGGGACGTGAACCCCTGAAGCTGGGCGCAAGCACCGCGCTCATGACCGGGGGCATCAGCAGCTTCTCCGCTATCATGGTGGCCCTCTACCAGCGGGACGAGACAGGGGAGGGCCAGTTCATCGATGTCTCTCTCCAGGAGACCATTGTGGTGGGCGGCATCCACGCCACCATCCACTCCCAGTATGGGGAGCACGACCCCGGGCGACGGCCCAATACCCTGAGCAAGGCCAAGGATGGCTGGGTGAACGTGGGCATCCAGCAGGCCACCTGGCGTCCCTTCTGCGAGATGATAGGCCGTCCAGAGCTTGTCGACGACCCAAGGTTCATGGACCAGCTTTCGCGCCGGGACAACGCCGCCGCCTTCAACGAAGTCATCAACGAGTGGCTATCAACCCAAACGAAAGAAGGGGTCTACCACAAGATGCAGGCTATCCGCTCCATAGCCGGCTACGTGGCCGACATGTCCGACCTCGTCAAGTCGGAGCAGTACAAATCCCGTGGTTTTTTCCGGACGGTCGACCACCCGTCGACTGGCCCTCTGCCCTACCCTGGGCCGGTATTCACGGTGGGAGATCTGCCGTGGCGCCAGGAACGTGCACCGCTGTTGGGCGAGCACAATGAGTCCATCCTGCACGGCGAACTGGGCATTTCAAAAGAAGAGCTTGCACGGCTGCGTGCGCAGGGCGTCATCTAGTCACAGGATTGCAAAGAAGGAGAGCACCATGCCTCGTAAAGCCCTGGAAGGCATTCGCGTTATGGACCTGACCCAGGTAGCCATTGGCCCCTATACCACGCTGCTCCTGGGCTACATGGGCGCAGAGGTCATTAAGGTGGAGTCCCGCCATCGCCCCGACACCAGCCGCGGCTCGATGAACCCGCGTCCTCCCCAATACAGCATGTACCCCGGCCAGACGCCGGGCGAGCGCCCGTGGAACCGCAGCGCCCACTTCACGCAGCGTAATCGCAACAAGCTCAGCGTCACGCTGGAAGCTACCACGCCGGAGGGCAAGATGCTCTTCATGCGCCTGGCTTCTCAATGTGATGTCTTGATTGAAAACTATCGCGCATCGGTCATTGATCGCTGGGGATTGAACTACGCCGTGCTGAGCGAACTCAATCCCCGGCTTGTGTACGTCAAGCTGAGCAGCCAGGGAAACACCGGGCCCGAGAGGGACTATGGCTCCCTGGGCTCCACCATGGAGTGCACCGGCGGCCTTGCTTCCGTGACAGGCTATGTCGATGGCGGACCTCTCATGACCAACGAGACCTACCCCGATCCGGTTGCCGGTATTCTGGGGGTCAGTGCGGTTTTGGCCGGACTTCGCTACCGGAGGCAGACCGGACGCGGCGTGTTTGTCGACCTTTCTCAGAGAGAGGTGACCACCTCGCTCATGACCGAACCTTTCATGGACTACGTTATGAACCAGCGGGTCCAGGGCCCCATGGGAAACCGTCACCCGGCGTGGGCGCCCCATGGCGTTTACCCTTGCGTGGGCGAGGATTCCTGGGTGGCCATCGCGGTTGCCTCGGACGAAGAATGGGCGGGACTGCGCCACGCGCTGGGCGACCCTGCGTGGGCCGCCGATCCCAGGTTTTCCGATGCCAGCAGCCGCTGGCAGAACCAGACGGAAATCGATCCGCACCTGGCGGAGTGGACGAAAGAACGAACCCACTACCAGGTCATGCATATCCTCCAGGGCCACGGTGTGCGCGCCGGCGCGGTGCTCAAGGGCCGTGAAGCGGTTAACGACCCTCATCTCAACGCAAGAAACTGGTGGGACAGGCTCGCCATGCCGGAGGTCGGTCGCGAGTATGCGTATGTGTACACGCCCTGGTTCATGAGCAAAAACCCCAAGGTTCCCGGCAACCCTGCGCCGCCTCTGGGCGAGCACAACCAACATATCTATGGCGATTTGCTGGGCTTGTCTCAGCAAGAACTGGAAGAGCTAGAGAAAAAAGGCGTCATTGGCACCGACCCGGAATGGGAGAATCCCTTCTAGTGTGGTGTCCCTGAAGTTCGTTGCAAATGTCATTGCGAGGCCGACGAAGGAGGCCGTGGCAATCTTGGAGGGCGGCCAAGCGCATGGGATCCTCTCCCCAGATTGCTTCGTCGCCTAGCCTAGCCACCCCGTACCCCGGCTCCTCGCAATGACAATTCTAAGGTGTTCTTCTGACTCAGGACACTAACTCAGTCTGGTCATGAGACGAGAGTTTGTCAGACAATTTGCAAAATCACATGAAGGACCCGGTGAGGTTTGCAACCCTGTTTTTTCTGGTTGTCGTGGCCGCCGTCGCCGCACAGCCAGCCGTAGCGAGCAGAGGTGGGAGCGCCGTAGCGGCGGCGCCGCTGGCCGCGACGCTGAGCAGCCCGGCAAACGGCGTCACCCTCTCCTCTTTCGGGGCCACGTTATTCTGGACCAATCCTCCAGGCGTCACACAGATCCAAATTCAGGTTGTGCCTGCAAATAATGAGGGTCCGGGGATAGACCTGCACATCGGCTCACAGGTGGCCAGCTTCTCGATTCCGCCGCCGCCACAGTGGTACGGCCTCCTGCCGGACATGACCTACACCTGGCGGATACGAGTGTCCAACGCCAACACCTTCGTAAATGTGAACGACCCATCCTGGAGCCTCTGGGCTGAGCGCCGGTTTCGCACGCCTTCCGTGCCAAGCGCTGCCACCAAGCCCTTTGCCCCTAGCAGTGGCTGGGCCGTCTCTTCGCTCACCCCGGTCCTAAAGTGGACCGGCCGCAGCGATGTGTTCTATTACGAAGTGCAGCTCAGCAAAGACCGCTCTTTCAACACCGATCCTGCAACCGCCAGCGCGCCTGTTTACTGGGCTCTGATCCACGGCGGTGTGAGCAGCCCTGTTAACAGCTACGTTGTCCCGCCAGGCGCTCCGTTAAAGGACTCGACCCCCTATTACTGGCGCGTGAGGCCGCGGGTACAGGGCGACGGTAAACCCGTGGATTGGTCTCAGCCTTTCAGCTTTATCACCGCGATGGTCCTCCCGTCGGAACCCTGGCTCCTCCGCGCAAACGCGCACCGTGCCGCGGCCAAACTGCCGCCCGTCACGGAAAACCCCACGTGGAGTAACGGTTGCATAAGGCACGCGCAGTACATGGTCAGGAATGGCTATATAGGCCACAGCGAGGACTCTGCCAATCCCTGGTACACGCCGGAAGGAGCTGCCTGCGCCCGTTCCGGGAACGTCTCGGTGTCATCCTTGCTGCGTGCGACGGATGATGGCGCCATCGACGGTTGGATGACTGGTCCTTTCCACGCGATAGGGATCCTGGATCCGCGTTTGCGGCAGGTCGGTTTTGGCAGCTATCGAGAGGACGGTGGCCGCTGGCGCATGGCCGCGGCCCTGGATGTTCTGGAAGGACTCGACTACAGTTCGCCGCCGTCCACCAGCTACCCCGTCATGTGGCCGGGGGACGGGACTGCCACGCCCTTGAAGGCCTATGGAGGCAACGAGTCACCGGACCCTCTCACCAGTTGCCTCGGTTATACCAGCCCAGCCGGCCTACCCATCATCCTGCAAATAGGGAACGGTAACGGCACCCCCATCGTGAGGGACCACTCCTTCACGGATGGCAGCGCCCCGCTGGATCACTGCGTCTTCGATGAGACCTCTTATATGAACCCCGACAGCGGAACGCAGGCGCTGGGGCGCGCCATACTCAGCAGCCGCGATGCTATCGTGCTCATCCCGCGCTCGCCCCTGACGCCGGGGTTGCCATACACCGCTTCCGTCACGGCCAATGGCCAGACGTACACCTGGTTATTTACGGTCTCGGACGAAAACTGACTCCGTGCGGTAACTCGCCTACTGCAGCCGCGCAATCTCCGGGACTTTGAATATGATCGCGGTGCACAGCGTCATCACCAACGCGCCACCGACCGCGATAGCCACCGGCACGCTCAACGTGCTGCCAATAAAGCCCATGAGCAGGCTCCCGAAGGCGGACATGCCCCACGTCAACATGTACGCGCTCATGACTCGTCCGCGCATCTCATCGCTCACCGAACTCTGAATCAACGTGGTGGAGAGGGTCATGAACCCTGCGCTCATAATGCCGCCCAGCACCACGAATGGCGCCGCAAATGCCAGGCTGGTGCTAAAGGAGAGAACAATAACGCTCGCGCCGAAAACCAGGACGATGGCGATAATGTAGCGCCCCTTGTGTTCTATGTGCGCCTTGAGGGCCAGCAGGGTGTTGGCGCTCAAAGACCCGATGCCTGAGAAGGTGAGGAGCAACCCAAAGACCGATGCGTCGCCTTGTAGCACGTTGGCCGCGAAGGACGGCAGCAGCGCCTGATACACGGTCATCCCGAAAACGCTGAGCACCAGCGAGAGCAGCAGCAGCCCGAAAAGGGTCGGGCTGGCCGCAATGTAACGTAAACCGCTCACCAGCGCTGTCCATGGGGCCTCTCGGGTCTCCCCGGCGGTATCCCTGCGCACGTAACGCCTCAATTGCCAGAACGCGGTAATGGCAGCCAGGTACAGCGCCATCGTCAGGAAATAGCACCCTTCGATGCCAAGCTGCACAATGAGCCATCCGGCAATGGCCGGTCCCAGGATGGTGCTGCTGCTCCACACGCCGGAGTAGATGGCGATGGCGTGCATCAGCTCCTCCTTCGGCACCAGACTGGGAAAGAGGGCCTGCCGCCCGGGCAGCTCCATGGCAGCCATGGTCCCAAAGGCGAAGGCGGCGAGCCCGATGTGCCAGAGCTGGATGACCTTCAGGACGACAAGCGCCCCGATGATGACGGCGAAGATTGCGGAGAGGCCCCGGCTTCCGACGATCAGCTTCACCCTATCGACCCGGTCTGCCAGCACGCCGCCCGGCAGGGAGAAGAGCAGCACAGGTATGCTGCCCATGAAGCCGATGAACCCCACGGAAAGGGGAGAGCCGGTCATCTCCTGGGCCAGCCAGCGCTGGGCCACCTCAATGTTCCAGAAGCCCAGCGACAGCAGGATCAGGCCAAAAAGGAACCAGCGAAATCCAGGGTAGGCGAAGGCCCCCCCAAACCGTCTTTGGGTCTGCGTGCCGGCGGGGGGGCTTGCCTCTACGGTACTATTCATGCATGCTGCATTCTGCTACTGGGTGGTGCTGTTGTCCCTGAATTTCAAAAGGGCTGATTTGAGTCTACCATATTGCATGGAGGGCATGGCCACTGATGCGGGCGAGAGTGTTTAGTAATAGAACAGGGGAGTGTCATTGCGAGGCCGCTTTGGGCGGCCGACGACAGTGTCGCCTCTGGCGAGTGGCAATCTCAGGAACACGACCGGACTTTGAGATTGCTTCGCACAGTTTATCCTGTCTCTGAAGGCGACTCGCCGTGGCGAGGGCGCGCCGAAGGGCTCGCAATGACAGTTGCTAAACAGTCTCGTAGGCCGTGACTGTAGAATAATGACAAACTTGAACGGCAAGAGAGTCATTCGCCCGCTCTTCGAGTCTGTGTGCCCTGAGCCTGCCGAAGGGAAGGATGATGGACTCGAAAGGCTCTACTAACGCTCTTCTTCAGCAGTCTCGCGGGCACGAAATCCCGGTCACTATGGGCGATAATCGTGAATTGTTCGTAAATACGGCGGTTGAAGGAGTGTTTCGCGTTGTCTGAGAGCGTTATCGTCTTCAGTCACGAGCGGTGAGCGGCGTGTCGTGCGGTGAAAGAGTTTCTTTCCCAGCGGCATGTCCCGTTTCTCCTCAGAAATGTGACCAAAGACCCGGAGGCTCTGCGTGAGTTTCGCGCGAGGGGATTTCTCCTTCCTCCCGTCATTGTCATAGATGGAAAATCGGTGACCGGCTTCGATCCCGCGAAGCTGGACGCCCTGCTATTCCCGGGAGATGCGCCGCCCATGTCGTAGATCTCATCGAGTTCATCGAGCCTGAAGGCTCCTCAGAACCTGAACGGCCTGTAAGGGTAGCTGCTCTCTACAGCGTCTGGCCATGCTATACTCCGAGCCATAGAGAGCAGAGGATGCCAGGAAGAGCCGCAGCCCCCAAATCAGGAAGAGAGCTTGAAGATGCCGTGACGCGTCTTGCTGACGGTCTCGGCCTGCAAGTTCGCCGACAGGTGAAGGTGGGACGCCGACTCTGGGGACAGGAGCGCCGCATCGATATCATCCTGACCGAGCCCGTATTGCGCAAGCGTCTTGGCTTGGAGTGCAAGTATCAGGGTGGTAAAGGAAGCGCGGACGAGAAAATTCCCGCGACTATTACCGACATCGTCGCATGGCCCATCCCAGGCCTGGTGGTCTTCAGCGGCGCAGGGTTCACCGCCAACATGCGGTCGTACCTGCTCTCCACGGGGCGCGCGGTGGAGATGCAGGACCTGGAACCCTGGCTCCGGCTGTTCTTTGGCCTTGAGCTTGATTAAGAACATACCCTTGCGATTGAGCGAATGAACCTGAAAGCCAGCCGTTCCCAGGAGATGGCAGCCGCATCCTCGGTATATCCCCGTCTCAGAGCGTCTCCCTTTGTGAAATGGGCGGGTGGCAAGAGCCAGTTGCTCGCGCATCTCCAGCCGCTGTTTCCGAGAAAGTATCGCCGCTTTTTTGAGCCGTTCCTCGGTGGCGGAGCGGTCTTCTTCTTTCTACAACCGGAGCAAGCCGCAGGCCCTGAAGGGGCGGTCCTGGGCGACGCCAACAGGGACTTGGTGGAGACGTACCATGTTGTGCGTGACCGGGTTGAGGATCTCATTGCAGACCTTCAGCGGCACCAGTGGAGCAAGGAGTACTATTATGCCCTGCGCGCCGTGGAGACCGAGACCCTCAGCCCCGTGGAGCGAGCATCACGATTTATCTTTCTCAATAAGACGGGGTACAACGGCCTGTACCGTGTGAACCGGCAAGGCCAGTTTAACGTGCCCTTCGGCCGGTATAAACAGGCCCCCCGTGTCTGTGACCCCGAGATTTTGCGCAACGACAGTCTGCTGCTTCAGCGGGCGGAGGTGCGCTGCCAGGACTTTGAGGCGGCGATGGCGGAGGCAGGCAGAGGCGATTTTGTCTACCTTGACCCTCCATATGATCCCCTCTCTGCCACAGCAAACTTTACGGGGTACACGGCAGAGAGCTTTGGCCGCAGCGAGCAAGAGCGGCTGGCGGATGCCGTTCGTGGCGCGGACGGTCGCGGCTGTCTCATCCTGCTAAATAATTCGGATACGCCCTTCACCAGAGAGCTGTATCAGGAGTTCCACGTCAAGGCCGTGCCTGCCACGCGCGCCATCAACTCCGACCCCACCAAACGCAAGGGCGCGGTGGAGCTCATCGTCACCAACTACTGACGTGGCGCGCACACACTATGAGAGCCAAGCTGCGCTGCTGATCGATTGAGGTTGGGTCGCAAACTCGCCGAGCGTGAGTATCGTGAAACGTGGTAGGGGCAGGCCGTCAGGAACCTGCCCCTACGGTTTTGGGAACTTGTTTGTTAAGTCAGCGTCCGTCCGCGTCCTCCTCGACAGCTTGCCGGTGGCGACCAGCGGCCTCCGGTGGCTGGAGGGTACCGCGTTGGCCCGGCAGCACAGGCGATTGGGATTGCCTAAGGGCAGTCATGTGGGTATCCTTGAGAGCGAAGCTTTTTGACGCGGATGGAGTCACCCGGATTCAAGCGAGGTACGACGATGGCGGTAACCGACGACCGATTGAAGGATACTGTTCAGGCGCTGATTGCGCCAGGGAAGGGCATTCTGGCTGTTGATGAGACTCCGGGCACGCTCACTTCCCGCTTCCAGGCGCTGAGCATCGTTTCCACTCCGGAGAGCAGGCGGGATTACCGTGAGCTCCTCTTCCGAACGGAGGGGATTGAGCGGCACATCAGCGGCGCCATTCTCAACGACGAGACATTGCGTCAGCAGGCCGTCGATGGGACTCCCATGGGCGAGGTGCTCTCCCGTCGTGGCATCCTCCCCGGCGTCAAGGTGGATCGCGGCATTTTCCCTCTGGCGGGAGCGCCGGGTGAGGGTATTACCGAGGGATTGGACGGCCTGCGCCCGCGTCTGGAGGAATACTTCCGGATGGGCGCACGATTTGCCAAGTGGCGCGCCCTCTTCACCATCGGCCTGGGGTTACCAAGCCAGACCTGCATCGATGCCAACGCCCACGCGCTGGCCCGCTATGCGGCCCTGTGCCAGGAGGCCGGCGTGGCGCCAATCGTGGAGGTCGAGCTACTGCTGGACGGCCAGTATGAGATTCAGACCTGCGCCGATGCCACGGAAGCCACACTTCGGGCGGTTTTCCGTGAAATGGTGGGCCAGCGCGCGCAGCTCGAGGGACTTCTGCTCAAAGTCAACATGGTCCAATCCGGGAAGGATACGCAGCAGCGCGCGGAGCCGGAAGAGGTTGCCGTGTTCACGGTGGCCTCGCTGAAACGGACGGTTCCCGCCGCGGTGCCGGGCATTGTTTTTCTCTCGGGCGGGCAGTCGGATGACGAGTCGGTCCGCAACCTCAACGCCATCGCCACGCAGGCCGCTGCTTCCGGCGCCCCGTGGCAACTCAGCTTCTCCTTTGCGCGGGCGCTCCAGGGCGCCCCCATGAGGGCGTGGGCGGGCAAGGCGGAGAATGTACCCCTCGCACAAGAGGTATTCCAGCACCGGGCACAGGTGACGTCAACGGCTCGCAGGGGCGAGTACGCTCCGGAGAGAGAGCTCCTTGGGGCAGGCGGGACATAGCGTAGCAGCCGCCTGCGTCGGCACGCAGTACGGAAGGTGAGAACATGAATCACATCGGCATTTTGGTCGGCGGGGGACCCGCTCCCGGTATCAACTGCGCCATCAGCTCCGCGACCATCGAGGCCCGCAATTGCGGCCTTGAGGTGGTCGGCATCTACGACGGTTTTGAGCACCTCATGGCTGGCGACACCGGGCAGACGGTGGTGCTGAACATAGCGGATGTATCACGGCTGCACACTCAGGGCGGATCCATCCTGCGCACCTCGCGCGCCAATCCCACCAGCAAGCCGGAGCTTGTCCAGAACGTCGTCGATGCCCTGGCCGCCCTGGGCGTCTCCCGGTTGGTGACCATTGGCGGCGAGGACACCGCAACCTCCGCGGCCGCCATCGCCTACGCAAGCCAGGGCGCCGTGCGGGTGGCCCACATACCCAAAACCATCGATAATGACCTGCCCCTGCCGGCGGGCATGCCCACCTTCGGGTATGAAACGGCGCGACAGGTGGGGACGGATCAGGTCCTCAACCTTGCTGAGGAGGCCCGCACCAGCAACCGCTGGATGGTGGTCGTTGTCATGGGCAGGAACGCCGGGCATCTCGCGTTGGGCATAGGCAAGGCGGCGGGCGCAACCCTCACCCTGGTGCCCGAGGAGTTTGGCGACCAGCCCATCCGTTTTAACGACCTTGCCGCGATCTTTGAGGGCGCAGTCTTCAAACGCCGGCTCCAGGGCCGGGAGTACGGCCTTGTCGTGATCGCGGAGGGGGTGATAGGGCGTCTGGATGAGGCGGAACTGCGGGAGCACGTTGGGGAGCGCCTTGCCCATGACCCCCACGGGCACCTGAGGCTGGAGGAGATACCTCTGGGGACCGTGCTGCGCCGATTTCTGCAGGAGCGGTTCCAGGCCCGCGGGTACAACCTGAAGCTGACCGATGTGACTCTGGGTTACACGCTGCGTTGTGCGCCGCCGGTTCCCTTCGACATCGATTACACCCGGACGTTGGGGTACGGCGCCGTGCACTTCCTGCTCTCCGATTCGGCAGGGACGGACCTGCAGGCGGGCGGGCTTGTGGCCCAGGTGTCTGGACGGATACAGGTCATTCCGTTTGCGGAGCTGTTGGAGCCCGAGACCGGCCGTATGAGGGTGCGCCGCATCGACCTGACGTCCGACCACTATCGGGTGGCCCGGCGCTATATGATCCGTTTGGAGCGGGAGGATTTCGAGGATCCGGACCTTGTGCGGCAACTCGCGGAGATAGCGGGCGACACGCCGGAGGCCTTTGCCGCGGAGTATGGCGCGGTCATCCGAAAGTTCCCACAGGCATGAGCGCGTTCCGAGAGGCAGCGGCCTGACAGGGGAGGCCACCGGCCGCTTAGCCACCCTGGAGGCCGTCGTACATTGCCTGGCGCCAGGCAATGTACGACCGAACATTTACCTCTTCGCTGGTTGCTCCCCAGGCTACGGCGTCCTAAAGGTCCACGTAGTGGACCACGCCACCGGGGTACCATCGCCCTGCACCCGGGGCCGCACGTGCCAGAAATACGTACTGTCCAGTTCGAGCGGAGCATTGGTGGGGATGGTGTAGCTATTGCGCGGCATGGTCTGGCCGCCGTGGATCAGGTTCCAGTACACCGATGCGATGGCCGTTTTCGGGTCGGTGTTGAAGGACGGGTCCTTGCTGACCTGCACCTCGTAGTAGAAGTGCACAATGTCTGTATCGTCCCAGATCAGGTTCCCCCACCGGTCAAAGATCGTGCTGCCTGCCGCCGGGCTCACCAGCCGGATGCTGGCGCTGGACGGCGTGGCAGTCATGAATGTCCGTGAGGTCCAGGAGCCCCAACTCGGGTCGTTCTCGTCCACAGCCGTGGCGGCCTGCGTGGTCCGCACGCGCCAGGTATAGGTCATGCCCGGCAGCATCACGTAGTTGCCCTGGCCAAATACCGGAGCAGCCACTTGGAAGCTTGTTTCGGCGTTGCGGATCAGGTTGATGCCGGGGCCGTCGTTGCCGAAGGGAATGACCTGGATCTGGTATTGCGTCGTCCCCGCCGGGTTAGTCCACTGGAGCAACGGCCCAAGGCTCTGTACCGACTTGTCAGCCGGGCCCGTCAACACCGGACTTCCGCCGCCGGCGGACTGACAGGTCAGCCGCAGGGTGAGATCGGTCACCGCCGGCGGGATGTCCATGGGTGCGCTCTCGACTGTCGTGCAGCCGGACGCTGCGGCGCGGACCTTCCACCGGCCCGGCACCACCACCCAGCCGTAGGCGCCACTAGCCCCGGTGGTTTGCGGGTTCATGCTCGGAATAGCTTCGGCGGCAGCGGGGGTGGTGTAGGCGCCGCTGCCAGCAGGCGTCTCTTTCAGCAGGGTAACGGTGGCTCCGGCGATGGGGGCGCCCGTCGCGTCGTTCACCACAGTGCCGCTGGGGTCGATATAGATCATGCCGCCGATCTGGATCTCGTCTTCCGGCCCCATGAGGTCGGGCAGTCCACTGCTGTCGGCATCGGTGAGGCTCTCCGGGAACCCGGCGGTATCAGGCGGGCAGTCCACATAGAAGGTAAGAAATGCTGGCCCATGCTGTCCGGAGAAGGACGGGAAGGTGGCCGACCAGATGCTCCCGCTGGTATTGGTCATCATCTGGCTAGCGCCTGGGCCACCGGTTACGGGGATGCTGATGATGAGCCGGACCTGGACGGGCGGGACGCCGCCGCAGTGGAGCACGACGTTCTTCGTGATGGTGACAGGCTGATTCATCCAGACCACCGGCACCCCGTAGACGGGTTGGAACGGCCCGCCCACCACCCCAACCTCCGCGGGCGGAGGCACGGGCGTGGTATTGCCGAAGTTCACGCCGGTCACCACCTGCCCTGCTGCAACGGTCACCAGATGGTAATGCGACGTGGTGGGAATGTAGGTGTTGTTGACGTAACCGGAGATCAACTGTTCGGAGACGACGTAGCCGCCGGGGGGCACCAAGAAGCTGTAATCGCCGTTGCTGTCGGTGGCGACGCAAGGTCCGGCCGGTAAGGCACCCGGATAGACCAGGTGACAGATGGTCACGTTAGGAAGCCCGGGCTCACCGGCGTCTATGACACCGTTGCCGTTATCATCGCGCCACTTGTGGCCGGAGATTGTACCTTGAGTAGGCTGAGGAGGGGTGCCCACTTTACACTTGCCCGCTCCTCCCGCATTGTAGATGCTCGCCACTTCTGCGACGGAGAGCGCGCGGTTGAAGAATTCGACCTCATCGACCAGTCCCTGGAAGTTGAAGCCGCCAAAGGACTCCCGACCAATCTGCAGGTCAGCGGTGTTGGTCAAAGACCCGGAACGCCCGGCCGGGTCGAAGGTCAACGCGACCACACCGTCGACAATTAAACGCCCTATGGCGGGACTCCCTGAAGTACCGGGTCGGTCCAACGTGGCCGCTACGTGATGCCATTGCCCGTCAGCGATCACGGGGCTCGTGGATATGTAGTTCGTGAACCCGCCGCTTGCCCCGCCATCCGCCAGTTGCATGCCCAGAACTCCCTGGCTCACAAACAGGGCATAGCCGGTGTAGACGTTAGCGCCGGCCGCGTTGGCGGTCCTGGTCCGCTTGTCGAGGATGTCGGTGAGACTGCCGACTGCAGACGTCTGGATCCACGCATCGACGGAGAAGCTACCGGCGCCCGGGTTGAGTTGGGGACTATTAGGCACGTTCACATAGTCGCTGCCTCCCAGCAGGCTGAACGCCGACGCGACCTTGCCGGCCGCGTAGGTGGCCCCACTCATCAGGGTCCCATGAGCCGTACCGACGATGTCGTTGGGATTGTTGTCTCCCGGCCACCAGCCCACCATGCCACTGGGTGGGGCAACGCATGCCGAAGGCGGCGTAGCGGGCCGCACGGTATTGGTGGCGCAGGCCCTGTTGTTGGAGAGGTCGGGGTCGGCCGGTGTCCCCGCGTTGCTGCCCTGCGACACCGTCGCGCAGTTAGAGACTGCGACACCTGCCGCGCCGACGTTGAGGACGATGGTGCTGGCAAAGGAGTTACCGGGGGCCAGCGGTGTGGGGTGGTTGGGGTCTGAGCAGACGATAGGTCCGGCGGAACCGCCGGAGCAATTGCCGCTGACGGTCCCGAACTGCATGCCAGCGGGGGTCGCAGGCAGCGAGTCATTCACCTGGATTGGGCTGGCTGCCGGAACGGTGCCGATGTTGGTGACGGTGATGGTGTAGGTGACGGTCTGTCCGGTCACGACGCCCACTTTGGTGATAGAGAGGTCGGGGCCGGTTCCACAGGTGGTCTCCGCGTAGATCTCCGCCACCTTGCCCTGATTGGCCTGCGTGCCACTACCCAAATTAGCGGACCCTCCCGTGACGAGGACACATCCGTTGGGAAGGAGTGTATCGGTATGGCGGTACCGCATAAGCGCCATGGTGCCGGTGGCCGAGAATGCGCCCGTGTTTGGGTCGTACAGCTCCGCCGGGTTGATCCCGCCAAGGCTGCCCGCGACGAGCACCTTCCCGCTGGTGAGAAGCGTCGCGCTGTGCAAGGAGCGGACAGTCGCCATGGTGCCGGTGGCCGAGAATGTGCCCGTGTTCGGGTCATACAACTCCGCACTGACCAGCGCTGTAGCGGCGTTGTCCGTGACCCCGCCTGTGACCAGCGCCTTTCCGCTGGCGAGAAGGGTCGCTGCATGGTTAAAACGGCCGGCGATCAGGCTGCCGGTGGGCGAGAACGTGCCCGTGGCCGGGTTGTACAACTCCGCACCGGCTAGTGCCGTCTGCCCGCTGCCCGTGGCCCCGCCCGCGACCAGCACCTTTCCATTGGTGAGGAGCGTGGCGGTGTGGCGTTCGCGGTCGGCGCCCATGCTGCCAGTGGGCGAGAAGGTGCCTGTGGCTGGGTCGTACAGCTCGGCCGTGGCCAGCGTTGTCTGGTAGGTCCAATCATACCTGCCCACGATGAGAACCTTGCCGTTGGGGAGGAGTGTTGCTGTGTGGTTCATGCGGTCGGTGCCCATGTTACCGGTGGGCGAAAACGTGCCCGTGGCCGGATCGTACAGCTCCGCGCTGGAGAGGGCGGTCAGGTAGCCGCTGGCGTTATCGCCGCCCGCAATGAGGACCTTGCCGTTGGGAAGGAGCGTCGCGGTGTGGAAGCTACGGTCGGTGCTCATACTACCGGTGGGCGAGAACGTGCCCGTGGCCGGGTTGTACAGTTCCGCGCTGGTCCCCGTGGATCCACCCGTGACCAGGACTTTCCCGTTCGGGAGGAGCGTCGCCGTGTGGTCGGTGCGGCCGGTGGCCATGCTCCCAGTGGTGGTCCAGGTGCCGACGGCCTGGGCCACCGGCGCACCTACCGGGTTGATGCTGCCCAGCAATAGGGTCAGTAGCACTACCAGGGCCAGCGGAAGGCGCAACCATTTCCTCATATTCATACAAACGGCCTTTCTCAACCGCTCCCCGACGAAGGGGTTCGCGGAAAAACAAAAAAACCGAACACAGTTACGTAGTTCGGTTGCGAAGGTGCTTAGGTGACCCTAGTTAAGTTAATACGTACGTTGTTTCGTGTCCAATTGTATCACAATTCCGCCATTAACGGACAGAGCCGTTTGGATGGGCCCGCTCACTGCCTGAGCGCACCCTCTTGCGGCAACCAATCCGCCCATGATCACGGGCTGACAGGGTCAGGGGATGTCAGCCGTCTTCCTCGTCTTCCCGCGTGCCGCCCGACCGAGCGGGCCTTCACCGCGGGCGCTGCAGTTGTTGGGTACAGGGAAGTCGCGGCACATCAACGCGGCGGAGATGAGCGCAGCGGCAACGGCCAGGCGGCCCGGTGGAGGGGTCGGAGCCTCACAGCAGGGCCGAAGGCGGGTTAACGTTTTATCCGCCTCCATGCTAGACTGAATGTGCGCCGGTCGAGAAACCGGCGTCCATCATGTACAGGGGATGAGCATGCTCCAAGTCACGGAGATCAGGAAGGCCTTCGGGGCCAGCGATATTCTCGGCGGCATCAGCTTTCACGTCTCCCCTCGGGACCGCATCGGTCTGGTGGCGGTCAACGGGGCGGGGAAGACCACCCTACTCCGCATCATTGCCGGAGAGCTCGCCCCCGACGCGGGCGTCGTCGCAGTGCTGAGCAGCGCGCGGGTTGGGTATCTCTCCCAGGAAGGCCAGGGAACGCCGGGCAATACGGTGCGACAAGAACTTCTGGGCGGGCGGCCCGACCTGGTCGCCGTCCAGGATGAGCTGACCGCCGTGCAGGTGGAGCTCGCAGCCATCGCGCCCAATGACCCGCGCATGGGCGACCTCATCGCCCGTTATGGCCTGCTGCAGCACCGCTTCGACGACCTCAGAGGATACGATGTTGAATCCGAAATCGGCATCGTGCTTCATGGCCTCGGCTTTTCACCGGAGGATGCGCACCGGCCTGTGGAAACCTTCAGCGGCGGCTGGCAGATGCGCATTGCCCTGGGCCGCCTGCTGATCCAGCGTCCCGACCTGCTGCTGCTGGACGAGCCCACCAACCATCTGGACATGGCCACGGTGGAGTGGCTGGAAGAGTACCTCCGGAACTATCCCGGCGCGCTGCTGATTGTCAGCCACGACCGTTATATCCTCGACCATGTAACCACCCGCACCCTGGAGCTTTCCGGAGGCGCGCTGGAAGAGTATGCCGCCGCCTACAGCGGCTTTGTCATCGAGAAAGCTCGCCGCCGTGAGGTGAAGGCCCAGGCTTTCGAGCGGCAGCAGGCCTATATCGCTCGCACCCAGGAGTGGATCGACCGTTTCCACGCCAAGGCAACCAAGGCAAGCCAAGCGCGCTCCCGCGAGCACATGCTGGAACGGCTGGAACGGATAGATGCCCCTGAGACCGGCGACCGGCACATCGGATTGCGTTTCAACGCCGCGGAGCGCAGCGGCCGCGTCGTGCTGGAAGCAGTGGGGGTGACCCGTCGCTTCGGCGCGCTGACCGTGCTCGATCAGGTGAATTTGACGGTGGGGCGCGGCGACCGCATTGCCCTGGTCGGGCCGAACGGCGCGGGCAAGTCCACCCTGATTCGCCTGCTGGCCGAGGTAGATGCGCCGGAGGAAGGGGAGATCCGCCGGGGCCACAACGTCCAGGCGCAATATTTCGCTCAGCATCAGGCCGAGACGCTGAATCCCGATCGGACCGTCCTGGAAGAGCTGGTTCATGGCAATGACCTTGGACAGGGCGAGCTCCGGAGTCTGCTTGGACGCTTCCTATTCAGCGGGGACGATGCCTTCAAGCGTGTCGGCGTGCTATCGGGAGGCGAGCGCAGCCGCCTTGCCTTCGCCAAAATGCTGCTGCGTCCCGCGAACCTGCTCCTGCTCGACGAGCCGACCAACCATCTTGACATCCCGTCCCAGGAAGTGCTGGAACAGGCGCTTCTGGACTACCCCGGCGCAATCGTGCTAGCCTCCCACGACCGGTATCTCATAGACCGCATCGCCACCAAGGTTGTGGTGGTGGGGAGCGGTGGCATCCAGGTGCATCTGGGCAACTATACTGAATATAGGGAGCGGGCGCTTACGCGGGAGCGCGAAGCGTCCGAAACAGCCCTCGTCGCCGCCCGCGTGCAGAAGCGGGAACGCTCACCGGCGCGGGCTCGAGAGGAGGGTGCCGCCGCACGGAAGCGCGTCAGCGACTTGGAGGCGGAGATCGCCCGGCTGGAGGTCGAGGTTGCAGAGCTGGAGCTCCGGCTCGCCGATCCCGACCTCTACGCCGATCACAGGCAGGCTCAGGCCAGCGTGGCGCGTCACCAGGAGTGCGCGCAGCAACTGCGCCTGCTGCTGTCCGAGTGGGAACACGCCGCCGCTGAGGTAGTCTAGGTGAGTGTTGAAGAATACTCCTGAGGCGTTGCCTGAGGCTCTCGAAGGCATCGCCGTCGTTCGTTTCGAGAGCCTCAACAAACGGCAGCCTTCGAGTTTTTTCGTAGACTGCTAGGATCCCCTCAGCTTTTTCTCGTGAGGGCGACCACGGGAATTCGTCGGGATGTTCGCCGCTCGTAGTCGCCGAAGGCCGGGAATAGCTCGGCCTGCTTTCGGTAGAGGCGATCGCGCTCCTCCCCTTTCAGGACTTCTGCGTTCGCTTCAAAGGTCTCCGCCCCGACTTCCACGGTCACGTCCGGATGCGCCAGAAGATTGTGGTACCATCCGGGGTTGGTCGGCGCGCCTCCCTTGGACGCGAAGACCAGCAGGCGGTTGCCGTCTGGCAGGTACGTCACCGGTGTGGTGCGCCGCTGACCGCTCTTCCCGCCAGTGGTTGTGAGCAGGAGCAGCGGCCGCCCCTCCCACGATCCTCCCACCTTGCCTGCGTTTGCTCGGAATTCTTGGATAATAGCCCTGTTCCTGTCAGTGGGGTCCGCCATATCATTCCTCCTATTTCTGCGGTAGGGCCTTGCTCCCGTCGTCTCACCCAAGGACACCGTTACCCGTGCCACGCCATCCATTCTTTGCCAACCCGTCTGTCACCGTCAACATTCGGCCCAGGGTGCAGACCGACCCGACGTTGTCGCGCCGGTCCGCCATCGCCGGTATATAACCCCGCGGGACTGTTGGTTGAGCGCCCTGCTAGGGCGCCGCAAAACGTTGGATGACCAGGTTCTTCGGCTCCCAGGCCTCGATGTAGCGATAGCCAAGCCGTTCGAGTTCCTGCGCGATGAGGCCATTGTCAGACCCGCCGTAGGTGTAGATGACCCACACTTCCGGCGCGCCTGCAACCAAGGGTCCAAGCTGTTGCACCGACGCGTTTGTGACGGGCGGCGCCATGCCGTGGTCCTCGAAGAAGAACGGCACGAGCCGCAAGTCCGTCCTGCCGCTGTACCGGCCGAAGGCGCACATGGGGGCGGTGCTCACTGAGTCGCAGTAGCCGTTGTTGAACACGACCGCCGTGCTCGCCGGCGCGACCTCAACCAGGGCCGCGGCCGTCCTCCAATCCTGCTTGCGGTCCTCCGGCTGGCCGGTCACAAAGTAGGAGGCCACCATCCCTGTGGAAATGGCGAGGAGGATGCCGGTCACAACTGCGAACGCCGGCGGCCTCCAGGCGGCCGTCAGTCGCCGGAGTGCGACCACGGCAAGGATGACGACCGGAATGCTTGCAGGGATCGCGTACTTGGGAGTGTACACCGGCAACGCATAGGAGAGAACGAAGGGCAGGACGACCGGTAGCCCTATGGACAACCACAACAGGGATGAACGGTCGCCGGAATCGCGCAGGCGACCACGGGTCGCACGGGTCGCACGGGCCGTCCACCAAACGGCGAGGGCAAGCAGGGGAACGGCGACGTAGGGGCCCGCCCAGCTTCCAGCCAGGGTGCTCAGGGTCCGCAACGCCTCTGCCCAGCCCGGAGGCCGCAGCCAGAAGTCGCCGGCAACGCGTTGCGAGCTGGCAAGCAGCGTTGGCAGCCAGGGCGCGTAGGCGACGGCGACGAAGCCCTGCAAGGCAAGCCAGCGACGCCGCCACGCAGCATCGCCGCCATGGCGCAGCAGCACGTACAAGGTGTGCGCGGCCACAAAGAGCAGGGCGTAGGCGTGCGTGTAGAGCAGGAGGACTGCGACTGCTCCGTGCGCCACTGCACGGCCACGGTCCGGGCGCTCCTCAAAACGCAGCAGTGTGAGCATGCCGGTCCCAGCCAGCAGGAGGAACAGGGCATAGGGCCGCGCTTCCTGGCTCACTACAACGCCGTAGACGGAGAGGGCTATCAGTCCGGCCGCCAGGAAGGACGCGGCCGGGTCAAGGTAGCGCCGCGCGACGAAGAACGTCACCGGGACGGCCGCAGTTCCCGCCAGCGCAGATGGGACGCGCAGCGCCAGGTCGCCGGACCCGGCCACCTTAATCCAGAAGTGCAAGAGGAGGGTGAAGAGGGGAGGTGTCTGGTCCTGCTCTACAAGCAGGGGTCCCAGCGGGCCGCTGGCTATACTGAACGAATACATCTCGTCCGTCCAGAGTGCGGGGCCGCCAAGGTTGACCGCTCGCGCGAGGAGCGCGCTCATGGTGAGCACGGCAAGAACGGCGAGCCATGCGCGGCTGGCAGGGGCTGGGGCGATCTCGTTCAGGCGCATTCCCTGGACACAGCGCTATAAGCGTGTGATCCGTGAGACCCTTCATCGTTCCCGGCGGGTGGGTGGCGGTCATACGCGTCCATGTCGGTGAAGGCCAGCACGGTCACCTGGGCATCGCGTTGTCCATCCATATTTCGTCCTCCGTTAAGCGTCATGACAGTATTGTAGCGCATCACCCGTACTCACCCGAATTCGGCTGTGCTCTCGCCCAGGCGATGCTTTAGGCGCCCTCTTTCAGCGGAGTCGCTCTACAGAGTCGACTGCCGACAGGGTCGCCTCTGGTGACTGGCCACCTTCGGAGACAGTGTAAACTCTTAGCGCGCCACAAACGGAGCTAGCTGATCCGCATCGAACATGCGATACCCTGGCCTCGACAAACCTGCGATTTACACCAGGCTCCTCTGCGGGTACCATGTCTCGTGAGGTCAAATGAAACACATGGTAGAACTGACTACGAAGACGATGGGGTTTATAGGCGGCACGGGCGCGGAGGGCGCCGGCCTTGCCCTGCGCTACGCGCATGCGGGCTTCAAGGTCGCCATCGGCTCGCGCCGTCTGGAGCGGGCCGCAGAGACGGCGGCGTCCATCAACCAACGGGTGGGAACCACCCTCGCGTCTCCCCATGAGAACTACGCCGCGGCAGAGCATGCCGATGTGGTGTTTGTGACGGTGCCCTATGAGGGGATCCAGGAGACACTGGCTGCGCTCAGTGATGCAATCGCGAGCAAGGTCCTCATCACCGCCGTTGTCCCCCTCCGTTTTCAGAATGGGCGGCCACTGGCGCGGCAGGTGGCCGCCGGCTCGGCGACCCAGGAGGCCCAACAGACGCTGCCCCAGGCGCGAGTCATTGGCGCGTTTCACCATCTGGGCGCAAAGCATCTCGCCGACCTGTCGCACCCGATTGAGGGCGATATTTTGGTCTGCGGTGACGACGACGAAGCCAAGAATCTCTCATTGCAGCTCATCGAACAACTCAAGAACCTGCGGGCCATCGACGCAGGCGGGCTTATGTACGCCCAGTATCTTGAGAATTTCACCGCGGTGCTGTTGAGCATGAATCGAAAGTATAAGGCGCAGAGCGGATTGCGCATCTCAGGACTGGAAAAGTGAGTGAGAAACCATGATGTCAAACGAGATCCGTATCATCGGGTTGAGAACGCTGCCGGAAGTGAAGCAGGGTGACGACCTGGCCGGCCTCATCATTGCGGCGGCACAGCGGGAAGAGATCGGCCTGTTGGACGGCGATGTGGTGGTGGTAACCCAGAAGATCCTCTCCAAGGCGGAGGGCCGTCTTGTGAACCTAAAGGATGTCACTCCCTCAGCCTTCGCGCAGGATTTCGGCCAGCGCATGGAGAAGGACCCTCGCCTGGTGGAGATGGTGCTGCGGGAATCCCGCAGAGTGGTGCGCATGGACCGCGCGCTGATGATCATGGAGACCCATCATGGGTTCGTGTGCGCCAACGCCGGCATCGACCGCTCAAACATCCCCGGTGAGGATATGGTCTCGCTCCTGCCGGTCGATCCGGACGCCTCGGCAGAGGGGATTCGCGCGGCGTTTCAGGAACGGGCCGGGGCCAGCACCGCGGTCATCGTCTCCGACTCCTTCGGTCGGCCATGGCGCGAGGGCATCGCAGAGGTCGCCATAGGCGTGGCCGGGATGACGGCCTTCAAAAGCTACATCGGCGTCAACGACACCGAGGGACACGAGATGTTGACCACGGCAGTCGCCTATGCCGACGAATTGGCCAGCGCGGCCGGCCTCGTCATGGAGAAGGTCTCTCACGTGCCGGTAGCCATCATCCGCGGCTTCGACTTCGAGCCGGGCGAGGGCGGCGCGCAGCGCTACGTCCGCCCCGCAGACCGCGACCTGTTCCGGTAGAGTGAGAGACCATCCTCGCAGTGAGGTAGTGTGAGCGGGATAGCGTCTAAAGCGGAGGATTGCGTAGGTTCAACTGCTGGTCTCTCAGGTACCCGTGAAACACGTCGTGAGAGGCCAAAAAGCAAACCTGGACACGTTGGCAGTCATGATCTACAAAAATGGCCACGCGGTTTTTACCAACGTCAACCTCATAATATCCGTTCGCTGCGCCAACAATCGGCTGAACGCCCTTTAACTTGAGGGAATCAGGAAGTGTCTTTGCCAGGTTGCGTATTTTCCGAATGATTGCCTGCGGTCTCCCGTCGATTCTTCTTAAGTCTTCCTCAGTGCGCTCATCCCAACTAACTGAGTATTCCAAGACGCCGCTCCATTTCCTCAGTCGGCAAAAGATTGGCGGACGTCTTGATGCGCTCCTGCAAAACCGGGTTATGGGCGAAGAAAGCACCTCCAACTTTCTGCTGATAGCTTGCAACCGACGAACACAGCCAATGGAGCTTCTCTGGAGTGCAATTCAGCTCTGAAAGTGCTGCAAACACAATTATGCTTATTGTAATGTCCAGCTTCTGAAGTTCCCAAAAGCATTGTTGCAGAGCTGAATTGAAAGCGGACGAGTCGATCTGAGCGTTGCTTGCAAGAGTGGTCAGCCGAATAAACATTCGGAACGAGTCAAGAAGCAGCACTTTGTCACTGTCCGAAAGCCTTTGTTGGGACGAACCAAGAGCATTCAGAATCTCCTTATTGATAAGGTGTTGAAGATTCTCAACATCCTTCTCCCCTGTGACCTGAGTTACTTCTTCGATAATCGAGAGCTTCAGCGGCATATACGCTGTTACTGCACTGTCTATTTCACGCTGTAGGCTGCGCAAGTTATGGGTGTTGTCCAGGACCGATTGTGCTAGTGCAAGAAACTCAGAGAATGCACTAGATGGGATCGACGTTGTGTCGGAGGCGTGGCGTAACACTTGAAGTGTTCCAACTGGCTCTGCTGCTTTTTTTAGTGCTGTGACCATAATTCGCCTCATCGTCGTAATTTCCTGATATCTTATATAGTGTAGCACCTACTCCCCAGAAATCCGTACTTTACATCAGTGTGTTGCGCCTCCCTCGACCGCTCTACTACAATCAGAGGGTATCCGAGACCCTGAACGAGGAAGAACAGCATGGCAGAGCCATCCCGACGATATTACATCAAATACACCTTCTATAAGCTCGATCCCCAGTGGAGACGCTTGCCCAAGAAGGAGCGAGATGCCGGCGTGGCGGAGTTCCAGGGCATTGTGGAGTCCTTCTCCGATGAGATGCGCATCAACACCTACAACCTCCAGGGCATGCGCGGCGATGCCGACTTCATGTTTTGGCAGATCACCCAGCGCATCGAGTCGCTGCAGGAGATGGCGGTGAAGCTGTCCAACTCCCCGCTGGGCGTCCACCTCAGCACGCCCTACTCCTATCTGGCAATGACAAAGCACTCGCCTTACGTGGAGCAGCATCGCCACGAGGGCCAGGAGGGAGCCTCTCCGCGGCCGCGGCCCAAGGGGACGAAATACCTCTTCGTCTACCCCTTTGTGAAGACCCGTTCCTGGTACCGGCTCTCTAAAGAAGAGCGCCAGCGCATGATGAACGAGCACTTCGTGGTCGGGCACAAGTACCCGGCGGTGAAGATCAACACCGCCTACTCCTTCGGGCTGGATGACCAGGAGTTCATGCTCTCCTTTGAGACGGATAACCCCGGCGATTTCCTTGACCTGGTGACTGACCTGCGGGAGTCTGAAGCCAGCGCGTATACCCTGCGTGACACGCCTATCTTCACCTGCATCAGCCAGGAGCTGCGGGACATCCTGAACAGCCTTGGCAGCTAATCGCTGCGGGTCATGCCGTAGGGAGCGAAGCCCTGCCTGCGGTAGGCTGGGAGGAAGAATCTGGTGTGGCCGCAGACGCTCTAGTGTGGTGTCCCTGAAAATCGTGCATGAATCTTAGGGGAATTGTCATGCTGAACGCAGTGAAGCATCCTTCGGCCTCTCAGGACGACGTCTGGCGGGGAGGCGTCCCCACCCCAGACGCCGTCCTGAGCTCGCCGAAGGATTCCTCGCTAGCGCTCGGAATGGCATTTCCAACGTACTTCGGGGACACACACCAAGTGCATGAAGTAAATCAGACGAGATGCCCAAGGCGGTACTCCTTGGGCATCATTGTTCTTCGGGAGCGAAGAGGGGAGATGCCATGAGTGCAGATGACCTGGTATTGGGCATGGACCTGGGTGGCACGAAAATCCGCATCGGCATCGTCACCCGCCAAGGCGAACTCATCGATGCCCAGACCTGGCCGACCCACGGCGAGCAAGGCCCTGAAGCAATCGTTCGCCGCATGGTGGGGGGAGCGGAGGAACTTCTGGGCAAGCACGGCTTCTCCCGCGCTGCCGTGCGTTCTGCAGGCATCGGCGCGCCCGGCCCCATGAACGATAGAACGGGCATTGTGTCCGTCATGCCCAACCTCCCCGGCTGGGAGCAGTTCCCGCTGCGAGACCGTCTCTCAGCGGGCCTCGGTGTTCCAGTCCGCGTTGGCAACGATGGCAATATGGCCGCGCTTGGGGAACACCGCTACGGCGCTGGCAAAGGTGTGCGGGACATGGTCCTGCTTGCCCTCGGCACCGGCGTCGGCGGCGGCATGATTGTCAACAACGAGCTGTGTGACGGCGTAACCGGCGCTGCGGGAGAGGTTGGCCACATCATCCTCAACCCGGACGGTCCCGTGTGCAACTGTGGCAGGAGGGGCTGCCTGGAAGCGTACTGTTCCGGTCACGGGCTGGAGCGGCTTGCCGAAGCAGTGGTCCTGTCCGGGCGGCCAACCCTCATGGCCGAGCTCGCGTCGCAAGAAGCGGTGACGGTGAACACACGCATCATCGAACGGGCTGCCGGAGAGGGCGATCCTGCCGCCGCGGAGCTGCTGGCCCAGGCGGCCAGGTATCTCGGGTGGGGGATCGTGTCACTCGTCCATATCTTCAACCCCGAGATAGTGGTGTTTGGCGGCGGTCTTGTGGCACTGAGGGATATGGTCATCGAGCCGGCGATTGCCCTTGCCAGAGAGCAGGTGTTTGCGCAGCATGGAGACGGGTTACGGTTTGCCTATGCTTCGCTGGGGGACGACATGGTGATCATGGGCGCGGCGGCGCTCGCGATTGAACCCGCACGCAAGTAGTACATTTTCACCAGCGGTTGTATAATTCCTACACCAAAATAACCAACGGAGGTCGAAGAATATGTACGGGACCATCGCGAAGATGAAGCTGAAGCCGGGCATGGAAGCAAGAATGATGGCCGAGTCCAAGAGCTACGAAAGCATGAACGTTCCAGGATTTCTCGGCACCATGGTCTATAAGATGGACAACAGCCCCGACGAGTATTACATGACGGTGGTCTTCACCGACAAAGATGCCTATTTCAAGAACGCCAACAACCCCGAGCAGGACAAGCGCTACCGCGCCATGCTCGAGATGCTTGTGGGCGAGCCTGAGTGGCACGACGGCGAGATTGTCTACAGCACCAAAATGTAAGCAGGCCGGTAAAAGAAAAAGGGGCAGACTCTTGTCTGCCCCTTTTTGCGGCTGTTGTTTCTAGGGATATGCGGCAAGACCGGCCACGCCCATGGTCTCCGGAAAGCCCGACATGAGGTTCATGTTCTGGATGGCTTGACCGGCGGCGCCCTTCACCAGGTTGTCCAGCACGCTCACCACCACCAGCCGGTTGGTCCGCTCATCGACGAAGGGGTAGACCAGGCAGTAGTTGTTGGCAATGGTCTGCTTGGTCTGCGGCGGCTGGTTCACCACCCGGACGAAGGGCTCGTTCTTGTAGTATTCACAATAAATCTCCTTCACGCGCGCGGCGGCTGCCTTGCCGGAAGGCAATGCCCCTTCTTTGAGGGGGGCGTAGCAGGTGCTGAGGATGCCGCGAGTCATGGGGATGAGGTGCGGGACAAAGGTCAGCCGCGGTTGGAAGCCCGGCGCATACGCCCGGATCTCCTGGGTCATCTCGGGAAGGTGGCGGTGGCCGGCGAGCCCGTAGGCCTGAACGTTCTCGTTCGCCTCTGAGAAGTGGTACATGAGGCCGAGGCCGCGCCCCGCACCGGACACGCCGGACTTGCTGTCGACGATGATGTCCTCGGTGATGATACCTTCCCTGACCGCCGGGCCCAACGCCAGGAGCGCGCTGGTGGGGTAACAGCCAGGATTGGCCAGCAAATCGCACTGCTGAATACTTGGCCGATACCACTCGGTAAGGCCGTACACGGCGCTCGTAAGCAGGTCGGGAGAGGGGTGCTCTGCGCCGTACCACTGCTTGTACTCCTGAGGGTCCTTCAGTCGGAAGTCCGCGCTGATATCCACCACTTTGATCCCCTGGCGGATGAGCGGGGTGATCGCCTCTGCGCTCGCCACCTGGGGCAGCGCGGAAAACACAAAATCCACGGCTTCCGTCAGGTCTTCCGTAATGGTGAGGTCAATGTCGGCTAGGTGGGGCAGGAAATCGCCCAGCTTCTGGCCGGCCGCGCTTCTACCGGTCACGCTGGTGATCTCGACTTCAGGATGCAGATAGAGCAGCCGCGCCAGTTCCATCCCCGCATAACCGGTGACGTTTACAATACCAACCTTCACCTCGACTCCTCCCATGAGCACACAACTAGAATCCATAGAGAGCTTCAGTATAGGGGAACAATTTCTCCTATGGCAAGCAAAAAGGCGATTATCACAGGGCGATTGCATGTTCTAAGCGTGCAGCACACGCAGGAGATACTGTTCGTCCCAGCCGGCTTTGAGACGTTTCCCTTTGACGCCTCTCTTGGCGGTTTTTTCTTGCCGGAGCAGATTGAGCGCCCAGCGCCGAAGGACG